>ERZ825896.626-NODE-626-length-44697-cov-3.681018_pt1 | contig 44697 bp, 40 predicted proteins | sample MGYA00519858_ERZ825896 | MGnify/ENA primary metagenome ERZ825896 (study PRJEB31778, sample SAMEA3449214) | human gut metagenome | biome: human gut; feature: human-associated habitat; material: faeces | place: United Kingdom | collected 2010/2012 ... | reverse complement strand
CTAAAGCACGGCATGGTCTGCCTGCTGCACGAAAAGCCCTTCGCCGGCGTCAACGGCAGCGGCAAGCACAACAACTGGTCCATCGGAACCGACACGGGCATAAACCTCCTCTCCCCCGGAAAGACCCCGTACGAAAACGCCCAGTTCCTGCTCTTCCTCTGCGCCGTGATCAAGGCGGTCGACGACTACCAGGACCTATTGCGTCTCTCGGTGGCCACCGCAGGCAACGACCACCGACTCGGAGCGAACGAGGCTCCTCCGGCCGTCATGTCCATCTTCGTCGGCGACGAGCTTTCCGGCATCCTCGACGCCATCGAAAAGAACAAGCCCTACCAGGGATCTTGCGACACCCTCATGAAGCTCGGCGTCGACGTGCTGCCGAAGTTCAACCGCGACACCACCGATCGCAACCGAACCAGCCCCTTCGCCTTCACCGGCAACAAATTCGAATTCCGCATGCTCGGCTCCTCCGACAGCATCGCCTGCGCGAACATCATGCTGAACAGCGCCGTCGCGGAAAGCCTGCGCATATACGCCGACAGGCTCGAGCAGGTCGAGGACTTCGAGACGGCCCTGCATGAGATGATTCGCAAGACCATCACAGACCACAAGCGCATCATCTTCAACGGCAACGGCTACGACGATGCATGGATCGAGGAGGCGCGAAGGCGGGGGCTCTCGAACTACCCCACCACCCCCGACGCCATGCCGCATCTGCTCGATGAGAAAAACGTCCGGATGCTCACCTCCCACGGGGTCTTCTCCGAGGCGGAGCTTGAATCCCGCACCGAAATCATGCTCGACAACTACTGCAAGAGCGTCCGCATAGAGGCAGACACGATGTCGTTCATGGCCCGCACCCAGATAGAGCCGGCCGTCGCCTCCTACTCCCGCGAGCTCGCCGAAACCTGCTCGGCGAAAAAGGACGCCTGTCCGACAAGCGCCTGCGCCTACGAGACGAAGGTCGTCATGCGCCTTTCCGAGCTGCTCGACGAAATCGAGAGCCGCACGGATGCCCTCGATGCGGCTGTGTCGTCCCTGGACGGGTCTTCGAACGTCATCGCCCAATCGGCCATGATTCGCGACGACGTGATTCCGGCCATGAACGACCTGCGCAACGCCTGCGACGAAGCCGAAACCGTGGTGTCCAAGAAATCCTGGCCCTTCCCCGTATACGGCGACCTGCTCTTCAGCGTGCAGTAGGAGGCGAACATGACGAAATACATCTTCGTTACCGGCGGCGTGGTGTCGGGCCTTGGCAAGGGGATTACCGCCGCCGCCCTCGGGCGCCTGCTCAAAGCACGAGGACTCAAAGTGACGGCGCAAAAGCTCGATCCCTACATCAACGTAGACCCGGGAACCATGAGCCCGTATCAGCACGGCGAGGTCTTCGTCACCGAGGACGGCTCCGAAACAGACCTTGACCTCGGCCATTACGAGCGTTTCATAGACGAGGACTTGAACAGGTACTCGAACCTGACGACGGGCAAGGTGTACTGGAACGTCTTGAACAAGGAGCGGCGCGGCGAATACCTCGGATCGACGGTGCAGGTCATTCCCCATGTCACCAACGAAATCAAGGAATTCGTCCGCAACGCGGCCCGCAAGACCGGCGCTGACGTCGTCATCACCGAGATCGGAGGTACGATAGGCGACATCGAATCGCAGCCTTTCATCGAAGCCGTCCGCCAGATATCCCTCGAGGAAGACCCGCTGGACAGCCTGTTCATCCATGTGACGCTCGTGCCGTACCTCAGCGGATCGAACGAGCATAAATCGAAGCCGACCCAGCACTCGGTCAAGGAGCTGCGCGGCTTAGGCGTCAGCCCCGACATCATCGTCCTGCGCTGCGACCGCCCCCTCGACGAGGGGATATTCGGCAAGATATCCCTATTCTGCAACGTCAAGCGAGACTGCGTGATCGAAAACCTCACGCTGCCCGACCTCTACGAGGCACCCCTTATGCTCGAGCGCGAGGGGCTTTCCGACGTCGTGTGCCGCGGGCTCGGCATCGATGCGCCGAAGCCCGACCTCGACGAGTGGGGGGCGATGATAGACAAGAGCAGGAGGAGCAGAGCGAATAAGCGCTCGGTCCGCATCGGCATCGTCGGCAAATATACCGAGCTGCATGACGCCTACCTTTCCGTGGTCGAAGCGGTCAAGCACGCCGGCGTCGAATGCGGAACGAACGTCGAGCTTTCCTGGTTCGATTCCGAGCAGCTCGAAACGTACGCCGAAGAGGCCTTGGCAGACGTCGACGCGGTGATCGTCCCCGGCGGCTTCGGGGAACGAGGCGTGGAAGGCATGATTGCGGCCGCCTGCTTCGCTCGGAAAAACGCCGTCCCGTTCCTTGGCATCTGCCTCGGCATGCAGGTGGCCGTCATCGAATTCGCACGCAATGTCGCGGGGCTCGTCAACGCGAACTCGGCGGAATTCGATGGCACGTCGCCTTTCAAGGTCATCGACTTCATGCCGGGCCAAAGCGATGCAGTCGACAAGGGCGGCACGTTGCGCCTGGGCGCATATCCCTGCATCATCGAGTCGGACACCGCGATGCGGCGCTGCTACGATGCGCAGGAAATCAGCGAGCGGCACCGCCATCGCTACGAGTTCTCCAACGAATGGCGCGCGCATCTGCAGCAGGCAGGCCTTGTCATAAGCGGCACCTCCCCCGATGGAAATCTCGTTGAAGCCGTCGAGGCGCCCGACCATCCGTTCTACGTCGGCGTACAATTCCACCCCGAATTCAAGAGTCGTCCCAATCGCCCGCATCCGCTGTTCGTGGGCCTCGTCCGCGCAGCGCTCGAGCGCTCACAAGGAGGAAACGAATGAGCATCCATGAAGAATGCGGAGTATTCGGCCTGTTTTCGCCTCGGCCGATAGATGCCGCCAACACGGTCTGCTACGGACTGCACGCGCTGCAACACCGAGGCCAGGAAAGCTGCGGCATAGTCTGCAACGACGACGGGGTCTTCGTCTCGCATAAAGACCTGGGGCTTGTAGGGGACGTCTTTTCCGCCGAGGTCCTCAAGGCATTCCCGCCGTGCAGCATCGCCGTCGGCCACGTCCGCTACGCCACCACCGGGGCCAGCAACCGAAGTAACTGCCAACCGCTTGAGGTGAACCATCAGAAAGGCAGCATGGCCATAGCGCACAACGGCAACCTCAGCAACGCCGATGCGCTGCGCGACGAACTCGAGCTGAGCGGCGCGATCTTTCATACAACGAGCGACACGGAGACGATCGCCTACCTCGTCACGCGCGAACGGCTGAGCGCGCCCTCCATCGAAGAAGCGCTCGCACGCACCATGGGTTCCCTCGAAGGCGCGTACTCCCTCATCGTCATGTCGGCCCAGAAGCTCGTCTGTGCCCGAGACCCGCGAGGATTCCATCCGCTCTGCATCGGTCAAACGCCCGACGGCACCTACATCGTCGCCTCCGAAAGCTGCGCCCTTTGCGCCGTCGGCGCGACGTTCGTGCGCGATGTCGAACCGGGCGAAATCGTCATCTTCGGGCCAAACGGCGTGAAAAGCGACCGCAGGCGCTGCCAGACCAAACCGCTGACGATATGCTCGTTCGAGCACATCTACTTCGCCCGTCCCGATTCGGTCATCGACGGCGTTTCCGTGCATTCGGCCCGCGTCGAGTCGGGACGTATCCTGGCAAGGACGCATCCGGTCGAAGCCGACGTCGTCGTTGGCGTCCCCGACTCGGGGCTCGACGCCGCGCTGGGATACAGCGAGGAATCGGGCATCGCCTACCGCATGGGGCTCATCAAGAACAAATACATCGGACGCACCTTCATCGCGCCGTCGCAAAACGAACGCCTCGACAAGGTGCGCATCAAGCTGAGCGCCATCGCCGAGACCGTGCGCGCAAAGCGCGTCGTGCTCGTCGACGACTCGATCGTCCGCGGAACCACGAGCGCGCGCATCGTCGCCCTCTTACGGGAGGCGGGAGCCGCCGAAGTGCATCTGCGTATCTCGGCCCCGGCTTTCCTGCACGCGTGCTATTACGGAACCGACGTCGATTCCGAGGAGAACCTGGTCGCGCGCGGGCGCACCTCAGAAGAAATCGCGCAGATCATAGGGGCCGATTCGCTCGGCTACCTCCCCATAGAATCGCTTGACGCAATCACAGGCGGAAAGGGATGCTGCCGCGCATGCTTCGACGGGAACTACCCCACCTCTATCCCCGCCAACACGAGAAAGAACCGTTTCGAAACCAAACTAGGAGAGAAAAACCGATGACGAAAACCCCGACGAAAATCGAAATGCTCTACGAGGGCAAGGCGAAAAAAGTATGGACGACCGACGCGCCCGACGAGCTGCTCATTGAATACAAAGACGATGCCACGGCGTTAAACGGAAAGCGCAAGGAGACCATCGAGGGCAAAGGTCTTCTGAACAACCGCATCTCCAATCGCATCTTCGCCTTCTTGAATGAACAGGGCATACCGACCCATTTCGTGAACGAGGCAGACGAACGAAACACCGTGGTGAAGCACGCCCACATGATTCCCCTCGAAGTGGTGGTGCGCAACATCGCGGCGGGAAGCTTCTCGAAGCGCCTAGGCATAGCGGAGGGGCAGCCCCTCTCCAGGCCGGCGATCGAGTTCCATCTGAAAAACGACGAGCTCGACGACCCGATGGTCTCGGGCTACGACGCGCTCGCCTTAGAACTGGTCGACGAATCCGAGCTCGACCGCATCGTGGAGCTTGCCCTCGAAATCGACAAGGCCCTCAGCGACCTGTTCCTGGAACATGGGCTTACACTTGTCGACTTCAAACTCGAGTTCGGACGCTTCAAAGGCTCGGTCATCCTTGCCGACGAGGTGTCTCCCGACACTTGCCGCATCTGGGACGCGACAAGCGGCGAAAAGCTGGATAAAGACCGCTTCCGCCGCAATCTGGGCAATGTGAAAGAAGCCTACGAGGAAGTCGCCCGCCGTCTCGGCCTTTAAGCCTTCGATTCGCGCAACGCCGCCGCCATCGAGGCGCGACGGTGCCACAGCCCCGCTTCAAGCCCCACCGGATAGGAATGGGGATTGAGGAAGCGTTTTTGCGATTCGTCGAGACGCGAAACGCCGCTCGCCGTCCTTTCGCGAGCGGCGAGCGCCGAGCGGTCTTCGCCCGAAAGAACGGAGACGCCGCCTCGCGCAAGCGGACGCAAAAGCGTCTCGAAAGAATACCCCGCGAGTTTTTTCTGTCGAAGGATGTCTGACGGATCGATGATCGTGCCCTCTTCATCCACCGATTCGTTCACGTCAAAGACCATATCGCCCGCTATGCGGCCATCCTCGAAAGAATAGCGACGCACATCCAGCACGCCGGGAAGCGTGAGCTTGGAGGACTGTTCGGACACCTTCAACCTGTTGGACCACGCCTTGTGACCAGCAACGCGCGTTGCCGAGAGCTTATAAACCCCGCCCAGGGAAGGCTGGTCGTAGGCGCAGGCAAGCTTCGTGCCGACGCCCCACGACATGACGTCGGCCCCTTGGTCGCGAATGGACTCGATGGTGTATTCGTCCAGGTCGTTGGAAAGGACGATGCCGCAATCGACAAGACCCGCGGCATCAAGGCGCTCGCGGGCGTAGCGAGCAAGCCAGGCGAGGTCTCCCGAATCGATGCGTATGCCCGCAAGCTTCTCCCCCTGGGCGCGCATCTCGAGGCCGACCTCGATTGCATGCTCGATGCCCCGCTTGACGTCATAGGTGTCCACGAGCAGGATGCAGTTCTTGGGAAACGTCTTCGCGTAGGCGCGAAACGCTTCTATCTCGCTATCGAACGCCATGACCCACGAATGGGCATGCGTGCCGGAGACCGGGATATCGAACATTTTGCCCGCGAGCACGTTCGACGTGGAAGCGCAGCCCCCCACCACTGCAGCGCGGCTCGCCCATAGCGCACCGCCTGCTCCCTGGGCGCGACGAAGGCCGAACTCCGCTACCGGGGCCTGGGCGGCCAGGCAGACGCGCGCCGCCTTCGTCGCGATGAGCGTCTGGAAGTTCATGCAGCACAGAAGAGCCGTCTCGAGCAGCTGGCACTGCAGGATGGAGCCTGTGACGCGCACGATTGGCTCCATGGGAAAAACCACCGTGCCTTCGCGTACCGCGTCCACATCGAGCGTCAACCGCATCGTGCGCAGATACGCGAGGAATCCCTCATCAAACAGCGGACCTCCGCCCGGAGCCTGCAAAGACCCGAGATAAGCGACGTCTTCGTCGGAAAACGCGAAGCCGTCTATCATCTCTGCAAGCTGAGCGGCTCCGCACGCTATGGCAAAGCCTCCTTTGAAGGGGTTTTCACGGAAGAACATGTGAAAACACGCCTCTTCGTCCAGTTTTCCGTTGGCCCAATACCCCTGCGCCATCGTGAGCTGATAAAGGTCGGTCAAAAGCGCGTACGCGAGCGTTCGGCGGGGCGATTCGCCCGACGGCGCATCCTGCATCCCCAAAACGGCATCTTCAAGCATCATGCAAGCCTTCCTTCATATCGCCCCGCCGCAAGCGGCGAAAGCGATTCGCCTCCATAGGAGAGGCGCGACATATCCTGACGAAAAGGCCGCCGCATGAAACCATGCAGCGGCCCTGGGAGCTAATTATCCTGACGAGCCTCTCCGCCTTGAGCCTTATGGCTGCGACGGCGCGATTTGCGATGCTCGTTCGAAGCGGAACGATTCGACGAAGACAAGCGATCGGCGGCGTTGCGACGCTGCTGGGAGTCCCGCGTATCGGACAGGCTCGAGGAACGCTGTCCAGGACGCGCCGAAGAACGGGCCTTCTGCTTGTCCTGAGCCCCCTGCGAACGCTGCGGCTTCGAGGCGCTGCGCTGCTGGTTTTTCGGCTGCTGCGAAGAACTCTTCGCACCTTCGCGCTTCTGGGAGCCGGAGCGCTGCTGGCGAGGGCGGTCGACGGGAGCGGAGGACCCTTCCGCGCCACGACCGCGACCTGAACGGCGGCGACGGCGGGACGAGGACGACTTTTTCTTCTCCGCCGAATCCGCATCGGACTTGCGCGACGAAGAACGGCGGGCGGAAGGCTTTTCGGCAAGCTTGTCGGTACCGGTGAACATAGGCGTTATCAAAGTCTCGACCGATGCCGAAGGCGTCCGATCGCCGTTGACGCACTCTTCGTACACATCGCGGGGGACGATGCCCGGCTTGCCCGTCTTCTTGTCCACATCCATCTCGGAAACGGGAATCTTCACGCGCTTGTCGCCCGCCATGATGGTGACCGTCTCGCGCGGCACGTTGACCTCGATGACCTTGGCGTCTCCTTCGGGAGTGGAAACCATGGAGTTCATCTTCGGGCAACGCGTCTTGAATTCCTTATACGTGTCGGCCTCGTAGCGTAAACAGCACATCAAGCGTCCGCAGACGCCGGAAATCTTCTGGGGATTCAAAGACAGGTCCTGGTCTTTGGCCATGCGAATGGAAACAGGGTTGAATTCGCCGCCAAGACGCTTGCAGCACAGCTCCTGGCCGCAATGGCCAAGGCCGCCCACGATGCGAGCCTCGTCGCGCACGCCGATCTGGCGCATATCGATGCGCACGTGAAAACGCGCCGCCAGAACGCGAACGAGTTCCCTGAAGTCAACGCGGTCTTCCGCCTCGAAGTAGAAGACGGCCTTGTCCCCGTCGAAAAGGAACTCGACCGTCACCGGATGCATGTCGAGCTTCTGCTCGGCAACCATCTGCTTGAACACCGGAAGCGCCTCTTCGGCTTTTGCCTGCATTTCCTTCCAGGCAAGCTGGTCTTCGACGGTGGCCTTGCGCTCCACCGGCTTCAGCGCGCACTTCAAATCCTCGATGGCCTTCTTGTCGACCTCTTTCAGGTCTTCGTCGGCTATACCGTACTCCAGTCCTCGTTCAGTGCGCACGATGAGCGCATCGCCCGCGCGAAATTCGACCCCGTTGGGATCGAACCACAAAACCTTGGGATTATAGGTAAGCCTGACCGCAGCAACGTTAGGCATACAGTTCCTCTCTTATCTCAAAAAGCATAGCTTCGATGCTCACTTGCGGGGAGACATTATACGAGATGGCCTCGTCGGCCGCTTGCACGCGCATCAAAGCACGGCAAACCCGCGCAAGATCGGTATGTGAGGCGCAATCGCGCAGCGCGTCAAGACAGTCCACGTTTATCACAAGGCGCTCGACGCCCGAGCAGATCATTTCCACATCCCTCAGCCACGATTTCGCCACGCTCGTCATTTGACGCAGAAGCTCGAAACTCGCTTGCGAAAGCGCGCGTTTATGGCGCGTTTCGAGCGTTTTCAGGGCCGACTTCTGCAAGAACTCCGACCGCTCATCCAAGACGCGCTCTTGCTCCCGACGAACCTGGTCGAGCGGAGCTTTCGATGCGAGAACGATCTCCGCAGCGTAGCCGAGCACATCGAGGTCGTCGGCGCGGGCAAGCGATGCGAGCGCCTGCGTCATAGTCAGCCGCAGCCGAGCCCGCTCCTTGGAGCGCAGGAAATCCGCCGCCTTAGCGATGGACCCGCCGCACGCCTCTATGGCAATGGAGGCTTCTGGCAGCGTACATCCCGTGTTTTGAACGAGAATTCCCGCAGCCTCGCTTGCCGGTATATGGCGAAAAGGAACCACCTGGCAGCGCGATACGATGGTGGGAAGCACGCTCTCGCGCGTACGGCCGAGCAGGATAAGCACCACATCCGACGGAGGCTCCTCGAGCGTTTTGAGAAACGCGTTCGCAGCAGCGGTCCCCAAAAGATCGACGCGATCGATGATATACACCTTGCGCTTCGCCTGGATGGGGGCCAGCAGCGTATCGGCCATGACGTCGCGTATCTGATCGACCACGTAGCCCTGCGCGCCCTCCGGAGCGAGATAGTGCACGTCGGGATGGGCTTTGCGCACAATGTGACGACACATCTGGGACGTGCAGCCTTCGCAATCCGCACAGGGGTCTCCTTCGCAGAGGATAGCGCGCGCGAACGCATAGGCGGCCTGGGTCTTGTTCGACCCGGCGGGCCCGCAGAACAGATACGCATGGCTCACGCGGTCAGACGACACGCACGAACGAAGAAACTCGCGCACCTTCGGCTGACCGATAATACCGTCGAATACATCGGGCATCAGCGTACCTCCCTATCGGAAGAAGACGCACGATCTTCGCCGAAGACGGCCTTTTCGCCGCGGCTTGCGTACGCGTCGAACCGTTCGAAGAACCTCTCGTCGCGAAGAAAATCGTCGAACGGGAAGAGGTCGCGCAATTCGCGAAAGACGGCTCGCGCCGTATCCGAGATCGCAGAAGCTGATTCGACCGTGCGGACACGCTGCGGGTCGTTGCGAGACAGCGTGGCAAACGCCGCGCGCACACGCTCGTGAAAACGCGCGCCCTCCGATTCGAGGCGGTCGGCCTGACCGAACTGGACGGCCCGATCGAGGCCGTCTTCAACGCTTGGCGGCACGAGCAGAATCGTGCGGTCGGGACGGATGCCCTGGCATGCGAAAGCATTCGCCCGATCGATGAAAAGCGCGTCCATGCCGCGCCCGCCGCCTTGGTAGGCCACCGTAGAATCGTAGAATCGGTCGCACAGCACGACGGCGCCTCGATCAAGCGACGGGGCGATCACCTCGTGGACGATCTGGGCGCGGGCCGCTTCATAAATGAGAAGCTCGCATTCATCGCACATCGCCTTGTTGGAAGGGTCGAGCACAATAGAGCGAAGACTCTCCCCGATAAAGGTGCCGCCCGGCTCGCGCAGCTTGACGACCTCTCGCCCCAAAGACTCGAGCACTTCGGCAAGAATCGATATATGCGTGGTCTTTCCCGCCCCTTCGCCTCCTTCGAAGGTGACGAACACGCCGCGATGCGCCAAAGCGGACGCGCCTTCGGCGTACGCCCCGTCTTGCCCCTGCTGCTTGGCTACGTTGCACGAAGCGTCCGCACAATGGGCGGAAACATCATTATATACAGCGTATAGTTCTTGAATGCCCGAGGCCGCCTCCGAAGACGAAACGGCCGCTTTCCGGAGGCCACCGATAGTCTCAGCGGTCATATATACAGTCTCCTTGAATATCGATTCCCACGAATACGGGCAGGTCACAAACCTCTATACGGCGTAAAGCTTCTGTACCGAGGTCTTCGTAGTCAACAACCTGCCCGGCAATGACGCATTGCGCCAGCAACGCCGCCGCACCACCTGTTGCCACGAAGTACACCGAGCCGGTCTCTTGGCAGGCCCGAATGACCTCGGCGCTTCTCACGCCTTTTCCGATCGTCGCCACGACGCCGGCACGATGCAGGCGCGGCGCCGCGAAATCCATGCGAGAGGCCGTAGTGGGGCCAACCGCCCCGAATGGGCGTCCTGCCGCGGCGGGCGAAGGACCGGCGTAGAAAATCGTCGCGCCCTCGAGCCCGTAAGGAAGAGACCCCTGTTCTTCAAGTTCAGCGACCAGGCGAGTATGCCCCGCATCGCGCAGCATGAACATCTCGCCGGAAAGCAGGCACGCATCGCCTGCGCGCAGCGTCTTGAGCTCTTCTCTATCGAGCGGTAAAGACAGGTTCTTGGATGCCGTCATCTCACTTCCCTCCCCGCGCGCAGAACGCCAATGGTTCACACGCAAGCTCCACCGTCGCACGCCTCATGGCCGAGCAGCCCATGTTGACGGCAAGCGGCAATGCAGCAATATGGCAGGGAGCGGTTTCGACATGGACATCGAGGGCAAGCGTCTTGCCGCCGAGCGCCCCAGGGCCCATGCCCGTGGCATTCACCATATCGAGCAGCTCTTCTTCGAACGCCGCAGTACGCTCGTCGCTTGAACGCTCGCCCACAGGGCGCAGAAGGGCCGTCTTGGCCAAAGACGCCACCTTGTCGAACGTCGAGCCCACGCCAACGCCGATCACAAGCGGCGGACAGGCATTCGCCGCCTTCGCGCGCACGCATTCCATGATTTCGCGCACGACGCCCTCTCGCCCCGCACCGGGCGTAAGCATGACCACGCGCGAAGCGTTGTCGGACCCGCCGCCCTTCAGCAGAACATGCACGCGGGCACCAGGGGCGTCCACGAAATGAATATCGGTAAACGCGGGCGTGTTATCGCCGGTGTTGGCGCGATCGAACAGCGCATCGCGTACGACGCTTTTGCGCAGACGTGCCTCCGCATACGCCCGGGCAACGGCTGCATCGACGCCGGCAAACACGTCGCCTGGCACCGCCACGTCGGGGCCGACCTCAAGACAGACCCATACCGTGCCTGTGTCCTGACAGATAGGCACGCAATCGCGTCGCGCGATATCGGCGTTTTGAAGCAAGTGATCGAGCACTATGGCGCCACGAGTATTGCCCTCGGCCGCACGAGCTGTTTCAAGGGCTGCGAGCACGTCATCCGGCAGCTCGCAAGCTATCCGAGGAACGGCATCGTACACCGCGCGGGCAACATCTTCTTTAGTGATGATTTCAAAAGTATCCATAAGGCAATAGTATACCCGCTTGCCGCACACAAACGCCGGCCCTTGCGAAAACCGAACGGTTTTCGCACTGCAAGACCAGGACGAAGCGATTGCAGGCGTCGAATATACTATACAGGCCTGCAACCGACCGGGAGAACGCGACGAGCAGGAGGGACCCTCAGCAGCCACCCCCTGAAAAAGCAGCACGCGCCACGGCGCATAAGAAAGGCGAAGACCATGATAGATACCAAGCAATGGAGCGAAGCGCTCCTGGAAAAACTTCAAGCGCACTTCGGCGACCATCTCGTGTTTGCGGGAATACAGGGAAGCCGCGCACGGGGCGAAGCCTGCGACGAGAGCGATATCGACTTCGTCGCCATCTTCGAGATGCTTGACGCAAACATAATTCGGCAATACCGCGAAATCGTGGCAACGATGGAACAAAGCGATCTCGCATGCGGATTCATCAGCAGCCGAGCGGCTCTGGCCGCATGGCCGCGCCACGAATTGTTCCAGTTCGTCAACGACACGAAAGCGCTGCATGGGTCGCTTCTTGATATCGTCGAAACGCCGACGAAAAACGAAGCGCGTCAGGCTGCCGCGATCGGTGCAGCGAGCCTCTATCACGCCGCTTGCCATCTTTGCGCGTTCGGCTCGATGCAAAGCCCCGATTCGGACTACGATGCGACAAAGGCGCTTTTCAAAAACGCAGTCTTCGCCATGCAAGCCCATTGCTTCGCGCAAGGGTCGAACTATCCGCGCTCTCGTACCGAGCTTGAACGAATCCTCGAAAACCGAGGCTGGAACGAGGAGTGCGACATTCTGCGCATCGGGCGCGACGACGAAGCCCTTCGAGCGCATTCCGTCGACAAGCTCTGCGACATGATCATCTCATGGTCGGAGCGTATCATGACGACATACACGGAAAGCCCTCAGGAGCTTGTCATCCGCAAAGAGCGCAAAACCGACCATGAGCAAGTTGAGAAGCTGATTCGCGAGGCTTTCAACAACCATTACGTTCCTGGATGCTTCGAACACTACCTCGTGCGACTCATGCGCTCCCACGAGGACTTCCTTCCCGAGCTCGACCTCGTCGCCGAGAAAGGTGGCATGGTCGTTGGAAGCATCATGTACACGAAAGCGACGCTAACCGATGGCTCGGGAAAGGTGAAAAACATCCTCACCTTCGGACCGATCGCGATACACCCGCATCACCAACGAAAAGGATACGGAAAAGCACTGATGGAGAGATCGTTCGAACGAGCACGCGAGCTCGGATATGACACGATCGTCATCCTGGGAAACCCTGCGAATTACGTCGGCAGCGGGTTCGTCAGCTGCAAGAAGCACAACGTGTACATGGAAGACGGAAGCTTCCCTGCGGCACTGTTGGTCAAAGAGCTCGTCAAAGGAACCCTCGAAGCGAACGACTGGACCTACCGATACAGTTCCGTCATGGATATCGACGAGGGGGAGGCGCAGCGCTTCGACGATACGCTGGACCCCCTCGAAAAAAGATGGCAGCCGAGCCAGGAGGAGTTCTACATTCTAGGAAACGCATCCTTGTAAACGGAATCGGCCGCGGGCGCAATTCCCGCGGCCGATTTATCCGACTCTATAGGACAAAAGCTCTGTAGCCCTCATTCGACCTACGACATAGCGTTGCAGAACCAGCCCGTGATGCTCGTGGGATGTGTGATGGCGGTTCCCACGACCACGGCGAATGCGCCGGCATCGAGCGCCTCGCGAGCCTGAGCCGGCGTATGCACGCGGCCTTCGCAAAATACCGGCGTATCGCCGGCGACGGCTACGGCTTCGCGCACGAAATCGAGATCCGGACCATCCGTCTTCTCACGGCCGGGCGCATAGCCGGCCATGGTGGTGGAAACGATATCAACGCCAGCGGCGAGGGCGCGGCGCACGTCGTCCATGCATGCGCAATCAGCCATGACGAGCGTCTCTGCGCGCACGGCCTCCACCGTGTCTTCGAAGGTCGACCCGTCAGGACGCAAACGACCCGTCGCGTCGATGGCCACGATATCGGAACCTGCAGCGATGCAGGCACGTGCATGACGCACGGACGGCGTGATATAGACGCCTTCGTGACCCTCTTTCCACAGGCCGATCACAGGAATCTCAACGCGGCCCTTGATGGCCGCGATATCGGAAAGGCCTTGGCAGCGAATAGCGGCTGCGCCGCCCAGTTCGGCTGCACGCGCAATCTGGGCCATGGTCTCGGGATGGCGCATGGGTTCTCCCATATACGCCTGGCAGCTCACGATGAGCTTGCCGCGAAGTTGTTCGATCAAAGGATGCATCTTCTACCCTTTCAAGGAATCCAGCAGATTTTCCGCAGCGCCGACCAAAGGCGCGTTGGAGCCCAAGGCAGCATCGACGATGGGGAGTTTCGACTGCACTTCGGGAGCATGCGAGACAAAAGCCTCCCGCAGCGCATTGCGCCAGAGAGGACCGGCCTTCGTGACCGATCCTGAAACGACCGCCATCTCGGGATCGAGCATGTTCACCCAGCCCGCAAGCGCAATGCCCAAGGATCGGCCCGCATTCGAAATGACTTCGACAGCGGCTTCTTCCCCATCGTTTGCACGGGACGAAATATCAGCACCGCTTAAAGAACGCCCCGTCAGAACGCGATAACGGGCCTCAATACCGCCCCCCGACGCAACCGATTCGAGGCTTCCATCCCCTGCACACAGCGTATTCGGCGTTGCCCCGATCTCGCCCGCAAAACCGTGGCAGCCCCGCACGATGCGCCCATTGACGATGATGCCGCCGCCAAGCCCCGTGCCCGGAGCCATAACGATGCACGTCTGCGCGCCGCGTGCCGCACCCCAGCGAGCCTCGCCGAGCGCATGCGCCTGGACGTCGCCAAGTACGGCCACGGGAAGATCGAACACCTCGCGCAGACGTTGCGCCACCGGCTGCCCGGTCCAGCCAGGCATGATTTCGTTGGCGTAGGCAATAGATCCGGTCTTCGCGTCGACCCTGCCCGCCGTGCCGACGCCGATGCCTGCAACCTTCAGGCCGAGACCAGCGGAAGCCTCAACAGCCGCCGCCGCAAGGCCGACGATACTCTCGAGCACCGCCGCACCGCCGCGGGACGCTTCGGTGGGCACGGATTCGTTCCATACATCCTGCGGCGCGACATCCGCCAATTCGTAGCGCATGAGCGCGCAGGCTATTTTCGTTCCGCCCACATCAACAGAAACCACCGCGAATGGATAGTCATTCGCGGTGGCACATGAGGCGAAAGATGGTGTTTTCGCTCCGAGGTCCATAGGCTTACAGCATACCCTCGCGCTCAAGGACGCGACGAATAGCCTCGACGTCCTCGCCCTCGAGCTTCTGGACGGGCTCGCGCATCTGGTTCGTATTGAACACGCCCATCTGCCACAGGGCAGTCTTGAACGCGCCGACGCCTGCGCCGAAGCCGACCGTGGCCTTGACGACGCGGGTGACGAACATCAGGCGTGCAAGGTGGTCCTGAATTTCGCGGACCTTGTCCCAATCGCCCGCCTGATAGGCACGCCACTGCTCGACATAGCTGTGGGGGTCGATGTTCGCAAGGCCGGGAACGGAACCGTCCGCACCGCACATGTAAGCGCCGTCGACGACGACCTCGTGACCGGTGAAAATCTGCAGCGGATGGCCGGCGTCCTCGTTCTCAAGGCAGAGCCAGCGGAAGGAAACGTCGTCGCCGGAAGAGTCCTTGACGCCCTGGATGACGCCGTCGGTACCCAGACGTACGAGCATCGTCGGATCGAGCTTCGTATGAACGCAAACCGGGAGGTCGTATGCGAACAGGGGCAGGTCGGTATGCTCGCGGATGGCGCGGAAATGACGTTCGGTCTCCTTCGGGCCGCCGAGCGCGTAGAACGGAGCGGTGGCAACGAGCGCGTCAACGCCGTAACCCGTCGCGCGTTTCGCCTGATCGACGACACGCAGGGTTTCCATGTCGATGATGCCCGCGAGAACAGGGACGCGACCATGAACCATGGCGACAGCCTCCTGCAGCACGTGATAACGCTGAGCATCAGTCAAGAATGCAACCTCGCCACTGGAGCCCAGGAAAAACAGGCCGTCGACGCCCGCATCAATCATGCGGTTGATGGAGCGCTCGAGCGCCTCAAGGTCGAGCGTGCGCTCCTCGGTCAGCGGGATGACAACCGGGGGGATAACACCGTGGAAGTTGATGTCTGTCATGAGTGATTACCTCTACTCTTCGGTTTCCATAAACAGCAAGACTATATGTCCCTCCACCCCTATCGTCAAGAACGCTCGAAAAGGTCGCATAAAAAGGCCCGCTGAAAAGCGGGCCTTGATTTCGTTCGGGGTATTCGAAACGAGACGATACAGGGCTATTTGCCAAGATCGGGATGGAGCAGCGAAGGAGCAGCGCCGAGAAGCAAACGGGTGTAGTCATCCTTGGGGTTCTCGAAAACCTCGGACGCCTTGCCCTGCTCGACCGCCTGGCCGCCGTTCATGACGATGATGCGGTCGGAGATATAGCGCACGGTCTGGATGTCGTGGCTGATGAAGACCATGGACAGACCGAGTTCTTTTTTCAGGTCGGACAGCAGATTGAGAATCTGCGCACGAACCGAAACGTCAAGTGCGCTGGTGGGCTCGTCGGCGATGATCGCGTCGGGCTTCAGGGAAAGAGCACGGGCAATCGCAACGCGCTGACGCTGGCCGCCGGAAAGCTGCCCGGGAAGCGCACCCAGCACGGAGCTAGGCAGACCGACCATTTCGATCAGCTCCTTCACGCGAGCCTCGCGCTCCTGCTTCGTGCCGACCTTGTGAACGTTCATGGGGTCCATGAGCTGATCATGAACGGACATGCGCGCGTTAAGCGCCGTCGCAGGGTCCTGGAAGACGACGGAGATAACGCGGCCGATGGTCTTGCGCTGATCCGCGGTGCGCTTGGTCACGTCGACGCCCTTGAAGTACACGTGGCCGGAGGTCGGGGCCTGCAGGCCGCACATGACGTTCGCCGTCGTGGACTTACCGCAACCGGACTCGCCGACGATACCGATGGTCTCGCCCGGCATGAGCTTCAGCGTAAGTCCGTTGACAGCATGCACCTTGTTCGGATGCAGGATGGAACCGGTACGGGTCTTGAAGACAACGTGGATATCGTCCAGGAAGATAATGGGGGTCTGCTCGCCTGCCGCTGCTTTGGTTTCGGTCATTACTGCTCACCTCCATACGGCTTCAGGCCGAGACGCGCCATTTCTTCGTCAGGCAGCTCGGCGTACCAGTGATTCGAATCGCCGTCCTTCTTGAGAATCGGACGGACGTCCGAAACGGCATCGGGATGGCTGGAACGCGGGGTAAAGCGATCGCCCTTCGGGAAGTCTGCGGGGCTGGGAACCGACCCAGGAACCTGATGCAGACGTCCGCTGCCCGCTTCGATGGACAAAACGGAACCAAGAAGGCCGCGCGTGTACTCGTGGATAGGATTGGTCAAGATGTCGTGAACCGAACCCTGCTCCACGATCTGGCCGGCGTACATGACGGTGATGGAGTTCGCAACCTCGGCAACCAGGGCCAAGTCGTGGCTGACGAAGACCATGGCGAAGCCGAGCTCCGCCTGCAGCTTGTTCAGCAGGTCGACGACCTGTTTCTGAACGGTCACGTCGAGAGCGGTGGTAGGCTCGTCGGCGATGATGACCTTCGGGTCGCGCGTGAGCGCCATTGCGATCAAGACGCGCTGGCGCTGACCGCCGGAAAGTTCATGAGGATAGGAGTCGAGCGTACGCTTCGGATCGAGGCCTACAAGCTCGAGGAGCTCCTCTGCGGTGCGAGTGCCGCCGCGCTTGGTGAGCTGCTTCATCTGGGCACGAATAAGCATGGACGGATTCAGGGAGGACAGAGCGTCCTGATAGATCATGGCGATCTCGCGGCCGCGCAGCGTGTTCTTCTCCTTCTCCGTCATGGAGAGCAGGTTCTTGCCGTCGTAGATAATCTCGCCGGAGACCTCTGCCTTGGGGTCGAGCAGGCCCATGATGGTCAACGACGTGATGGACTTGCCGCAGCCGGACTCGCCGACCAGGCCCATGGTCTGATGGGGGCGAACCTTGAAGCTTACATTGTCGACGACGTTGACGTCTCCGTGGCGCGGGAACTTGATGCAGAGATTCTTGACCTCGAGGATGGGTTCCGCGTCGGTGTGCGCCTCGAAGCGATCGGTGCGCTTGTTCTCGATCTCTTTCAGGGCGGCAAGGCGTTGCGCCAAGGACTCAGCCTGGGCCTCATATGCCAGAACGGGGTTGGCAACGAGCTTGTCGGCCTCGCGGTCGCTGTTGAGGTTGGAATCGCTCGGCTTGATGGCGGCCTTAGGAGCGGCTGCCATGGCGTCGGTCATGCCCTCGGAAAGAATATTCAGACACAGGACCGTGATCATGATAGCAAGGCCCGGGAACAGAGCCTGCCACCAACGGCCGGACAAAACGCCGCCGCGTGCGTCGGCGAGAATATTGCCCCACGTAGGCGTGGGCTCGGGAATGCCCGCGCTAATGAAGGCGAGCGATGCCTCGAAGACAATAGCGTCGGCGACAAGGACGATGGTAAAGACCATGACAGGCGCGATGCAGTTACGACGTGCTTCATCAAAATCCAGGGCGCGCGGGCGCCAGAGACCACGACGGCACGGACGTAGTCCTGGTTGTATTCACTCACGATGTTCGCGCGAACGATACGAGCGATCTGGGGAATGTACAGAAAGCCGATCGCGAAGATAAGCGACGGGATATTGGTGCCGAACACGACGACGAAGGTTGCAGCCAGCGCGATGCCGGGGAAAGACATGACGACGTCGAGAACGCGCATGATGACCTCGGAGACCCATTTGCGCGAAACGGCAGCGAGAGCGCCGATGATCGAGCCGCATACCAAAGCGAAGGCGGTCGCGCCCAAGCCGATAACGAGCGAATAGCGTGCGCCGTACATCATGCGGGACAAGACGTCGCGGCCCTTATCGTCGGTGCCGAAGATGAATTCGGCATCGGGAGCCTGACGAGCCGTGAAGATCTCCAGCGGATCGTGCGGCGCGATGAAGTTCGCAAGCGCCGCGATAAGCACGATAAGCGTAAGGACGATCAGGGAAATGCGAGCGCCGATGCTCATGGCCTTCCAACGGCGGAAGCGCACTTTGCCCGGGTTCGATTCCATTTTCTCCGTGAGGTTTTTCCTAAGTTGAGCCATACCGCTACACCGTCCTGATTCGCGGATCGATCAGGATATAGAGCATATCCACGATGATGTTGATGATGATGAACGTAAAGGCCACGCACAGAACTACGCCCTGCACCAGCATGGTGTAGTTGGACTGGATGCCGGAGATGATGGCCATACCCATGCCGGGGAGGTTGAAGATGACCTCGATAACGACGGCGCCGCCGATCAGGTATCCGATGCGAAGACCCAAAACGGTGACCGGCGTGATGAGAGCGTTGCGCAAGACATTGCGCGCAACGACGATGCCCTTCGGGATGCCGGCGCCGAGAGCCGTGCGGACATAGTCTTTGTCAAGTTCTTCGACCATGGACGTACGGATGACGCGCGTAAGCTGACCGATAACGGGAACAGCGAGAGCGAACGCGGGCATAGCCATACGGGCCATCCATCCGCCGGGATCGGAGGTGAAAGACGGAAGCGGGCCGGAAGCAGGCAGAAGCTGCAGCATGGAAGAGAACAGCAGGATCAACAAGACAGCCAGCCAGAAAGAAGGCGTGGCGATAAACGCGATGGAGAAGATGCGGATGACCTGGTCGGGCCATCGGTCTCGATACAACGCCGAAATCACACCCAGGATGACCGCAAGCACGACCGCAATAATAAGGCCCATGAATGTCAGCTGAAGCGTGACGGGCAAAGCGGATGCAATACGATCGGCAACCGAAGCGCTGTTCGCGCCGTAGGTGCCAAGGTCGCCCTGAACCAATCCGACCATGAAGTTACCGTACTGGACAAGTACGGGATCGTTCAGACCGTGCTCTTCACGGTACTGCTGTACCTGGGCCTCGGAAGCGTTTTCACCCAAGACAGAATATGCCTGGTCGATGGGCGAAAGAGCCATGAGGAAGAATACGAGGATAGTAACGCCGATAATCATGATGGGAAGCGCGATCAAGCGCCGTCCGATCAGACGCAGCAAATTGCTCACCTCGACCCCCTTTCTTTCGTTGGACTTACCGTGCGCCAAGGTAGCTCGGTCCGAGCGGAGGAACGCGGGCCGAGCAACCTTGAAAATACGTAACTGAATTATTTTATACGAAGTTGTTAAAAGTTCAAAAAATTTGACAAAGACGCAAGCGTGAACAGGCTATTTCCACAGATTCGAGGACACCTCGTCGGCCAGGCCCCTTTACCCGGCCTCTCAGAAGCTGCTCCCCTCTTCGTTCTCGCATACGAGATACCACGCGTTTCCCGTGGCCTTGGCACAGGCGCAGCCTATGCAATCGTTTTTCTCGCACCAGTTGCGCGAACGCAGAGAAAAGCCGTCGTAGGCATCTTCAAGCAAAGAGACCTCGCACGAAGCGGATCCACGCTGGGACGATATGGAGTCGACGGCCATCGCGGCAAGCTGCCTCATGCCCGCCTTCGTGGGATGGGTGCCGTCTATCGCATCGTAATCGAGGCCGTATGCGGCAAAATCCACCAAACCGCATCCGTGCTCCACGGCGGCCGACCTGATGGCGTCGTTATACGACTCGAGCGGCACTCCCCGAAGCTTCCATGCAAACGTCGGGGCGTTTTTCCCCGCAACGCGCCCTGGACAAAGCGTGCAGCACCAAACATCGGCCTCAGGATAGCGTTCGCGAATGCGCAAAAGCATGGAAGAGTATGCCTTCGCGAAACCCTTGATAGCCCCCTCCTCTGCACGTCCGGCAACGCGGCGCTCGCTCTCTTTCCTGCGCGATTGCTCGGGAACCGCCCGCGCGCCAGCGGCAGCCTGGGCCTTCGCCCCTCCCCATCCGTAGTCGTTAATCCCCATGAACACCACAATTGCGTCGGGAGCAAGGTCGCCGTTTCCCAGCGCCTCGACGCGCTCCTGGCTGTCTCCCGCAGGAAAGCCCGCTCCTTCGACCATGCTTCCGGAAAACGAAGCGTTCGAAAGAAGCCGACCTCCAAGAAGATCGACCATGCGCGCCCACCACGTGTCGGATGCGCTGCACACGCCCGTAGCCGCCCTGCGCTCCCCTTCGTAAAACACATCGTAGCCTTCGGGGTTACATCCGGCGTACGTGCTTATGGAATCACCCATGATAGAGAAAAGCGGCTTGTTCGACGCCTCCATGGCGGCTCCCTTCTTTATGAGACGGCGCCCTCATACGGGCGCCAATCGAGCACAATCGGGCTCTCACCGACAAAGCGGACGAGACGCCTATGCTCCTCGCAGACAAAAAATCCGTTCTTCGCAGAGAAAAGGCCCGCCCCACGTATGGGGCGGGCCTGCCTAAGGCACAAATGTGCGATACCCGGCGTATAAGGCGAAAACTAAGCCTTGGCGCTTGCGCCGAGGAAGACCAGACCGGTGGTTGCGATAGGCTTGAAGCCTTCGATCATGGTCTCCTGGTAGCCGGTAGCAACCTGGCGGTGGAACAGCGGGTACAGCGGAACCTGCTCGGCAAGAATGTCGAAGCACTGGTTCCAAAGGCTCTGCTGGTCCTCGCCGGTGGCCTCGCGAGCCTCCTGCATGAGCTCCTGCAGCTGGGTCCACTCTTCGGTGCCCTTCCAGCAGGAACGACCCTGGGTCCAGATGTTATCGCCGTACCACCAGCTCATGAGCAGGTCGGGGTCGTTGCCGAAGCAGGTCGGGTCGCCCGGGGTGAGCATGACGTCGTATGCGAGGGTTGCACCGTCTTCGGGAGCAGCGTACTCGGACCAGTTGATCTTCTGCTCAGCGTTGGTCATCGTGATGCCAACGGCAGCGAGGTCATTCTGAATCTGGGCGGCAAGACCCTTGACCCAGTTGTTATTGGTGACCATGGTGAACTCGAGGTTCTCAACGCCAGCCTCGGCGAGCAGAGCCTTGGCCTTCTCGGGGTCGTAGGTATAGACCACGGAAGCCTCATGGTAGTTCTCATGGGACTTGGGCAAGAAGCCGGTGACAACGTCCGCATGGCCGGCCATCTGGTTGGAGATGAGCTTTTCCACGTCGATAGCATAGAAGAACGCCTGGCGAACCTTCGGGTTGTCGAACGGAGCCTTCTTGGTGTTAAACATCAGGAACGGCTGGTTGAAGCCAGGGATGTACTCGACGGTTGCGCCGGCTGCAGAAAGCTGCTCGGCATTGGCGTCGGGCACATTCTCCATAACCTGGACGGAAGCTTCCTGCAAAGCGGTGGTACGAGCGGTGTCGTCAAGCAGGATGTTCCAGGACATGGAGTCAGCGGTAGCGGCCATGGAGCCGTTGTAGTTCTCATTGGGAGCGAACTCAATGGTGCCGCCGTCGTCGCCATTGATGGTGACGTACTTCCACGGGCCGGAACCAATAGGCATGGTTTTGAGGTCGTCCTCGGTAGAGGCGGCCGGGAAGACCTTGACGACGCTCAGGCGACCCTTGAGCAGAGCCTCGAAGGGATACTTCAGCGTGAAGGTGACGGTGGTGTCATCCTTCGCGGCAACAGACTCAATGAACTCGAGGAACGCGCCGTAGGTGGCGTCGGCCATATTCATCTCGAATGCATTGACGACGTCGGCAGCGGTGACATCGGTGCCGTCGGAGAACTTAGCGCCCTCGCGCAGGGTCACTTCGTACTCGGTGTCGGAAACCTTGACGGGCTCGTCGGCAGCAAGAGCGTTGTAGGTCTTGTAGGTATGCAGGTCGAGGTCATAGAGGCCTTCGAAGACGTGCCAAGTCGCAGCGAGCATAAGAGCAGAGCTGTTACCAATGGGGTTGCAGTTGGTGCTGGTGTAAGCGCATGCGCCGGTCAGAGCGCCGCCTTCGACAGGTGCACCCTCGCCGCCAGCGGGAGCCTCTTCGCTGCCGCCGCCGCAACCGTACATACCGAGACCAAGCGTGGCAGCCGCCACGGCACTACCCGCCACGAAAGTACGGCGGTCAAGAGCAAACTTGTTTTCCATTGTCCTCCCTTTCGACAATTTCTCTTAAGCTCGACACGTTTACGCTCGAGCAAAAAGTGCTATGGCAGCGAATTCTACCGATCCGCAGGAAATGCCATAGCATATGCGCCATTCAACTACGGTGAGCGGCGTATATGCCAGCAAAAACGGTACCGAAACGGGTATGTGATTCATTTTTTCATGTCGCAATAGAATACCTTGAATCGCACAAGCAATTCACCTCGGTTAAGTTTTTGTAACATTTTCTATCCCTATTTACGGTTAACGGCGCGTTTTATGGGATGAGCGACCAGCAGTTTATCCTAGAAGCGTAACCGACCATCACCTCGAACGACCACGAAGCCGCACGCCCTTCGATTCCCATCTCCTCCAGCAAGGGCCCAAGCACGAAAAAAGCCCCGAGGCGTCGGCCTCGGGGCTTGAAAGACGGAAGAACACATAGTCCCCCGCCATGGCAGCGCAGTAACGCTTAGCCGAAGAGTTCGATGGTATCGCCCTCTTTGAGGGTGACCATGGCCTTCTTCCAGGAGCGAGTGTGACCGAGCTGGTAACGCACGCGCTTGGGCTTCGGCTTGACGATGAGGGTGTTCACCTTGACGACCTTGACGTCGAAGATTGCCTCAACAGCCTGGGCGATCTCGATCTTGTTGGCGTCTTTGGCCACCTCGAACGTAAAGGTGTTCTTAGCCATCATGTCATAGCTATGCTCGGTGATAACCGGGCGGATGATAACCTCGCGGGGATCCTTCATTATGCGAGCACCTCCTCAAGGCGTTCCAGAGCGGCAGCGGTCAGAACCAGAACCTTGTTGTCAACGAGCTCCATGGTGTTGGCCTCGGAGACAGGAATGATGTTGACGCGCTCGATGTTGCGGAAAGACAGGTAGGCGTTCACGTCGTCGTCTGCCACAACGATGGTGGTGCGACGGTCGCAACCCAGTGCCTTCAGAGCCGCAGCAGCCTGCTTGGTGGAGGGCTTCTCGAAGTTGAAGCCGTCGACCACGATCAGCTGCTCGTCGGCGAGCTTAGCGGACAGTGCGGAACGCATAGCGAGCTTGACCTCTTTGCGGTTCACGCGGAAGACGTAGCTGCGGGGATGCGGACCGAAGACGGTGCCGCCGCCGACCCAATGAGGAGCACGAATCGTACCCTGACGAGCACGGCCAGTGCCCTTCTGACGCCACGGCTTCTTGCCGCCGCCGCGAACTTCGCCGCGGGTCTTGGTGTCGTGGGTGCCCTGACGCATGGCAGCGCGATAGGCACGAACGACCGTGTGCATCACATGCACGTTCGGCTCGATGCCGAACACAGCGGCGTTCAAGTCGGCCTCATTGACCTTCTTGCCGCTGGCATCTTTGATTTCAATCTTTGCCATTATGGTGATCTCCTATAACAAGTAGGTCTTAAGCCATGCGAACGCGGACGATGCCGTTCTTGCCGCCCGGCACAGAACCCTTGACAAGAATCAGGTTCTGCTCGGCGTCGATACGCACGACCTCAAGGTTCTTGACGGTTACGGTGTCGCAACCCATATGGCCCGGCATGCGGACGCCCTTGAAGACGCGAGACGGAGTTGCGCACTGGCCGATAGAACCGGGAGCACGATGGAAGTGTGCACCGTGTCCGCCGGGGCCGCCACCAAAGCCGTGACGCTTGATAACGCCCTGGAAGCCCTTACCTTTGGAGACGCCGGTAACGTCAACCTTCTTGACCTCAGCGAATGCCTCGACGGTCTGGAGATCGCCGACCTTGTACTCGCCAGCGTTCTCAACGCGAACTTCGCGCAGATAGCGGGTAGGCTCAGTGCCCTGCTTGGCGAAGTGGCCAGCCATGGGCTTGTTGATCTTGTAGTCGCCGCTCTTGTACTGTTTCACAGCGCCGAAGCCGAGCTGAACGGCCTCGTAACCATCGGTAGCAGCGGTCTTTACCTGGCAGACCTTGTTAGGCTCTGCAACGATGACGGTGACAGGAACCACGCGGTCGTTCTCGTCGAAGAGCTGGGTCATGCCGATTTTCTTGCCGTAGATAGCGTTGATCATGTTGTCACACACTCCTTACAGCTTGATCTCGATGTCGACGCCCGCAGGAAGGTCGAGACGCATGAGCGAATCAACCGTGTTGGGGGTCGGCTCCAAGATGTCGATCAGGCGCTTATGCGTACGCATCTCGAACTGCTCACGAGAATCCTTGTTCACGTGGGGTCCGCGCACGACGCAGTACAGATTGCGCTCGGTGGGCAGGGGGATAGGTCCGGAAACCTTAGCACCGGTCTTCTGGGCGGTGTCGACGATGAGCTTGGTGGACTGATCCACGATCTCATGATCATAGCCCTTCAGGCGGATGCGAATCTTCTGATTAGCCACTTTCATTTCCTCCATGAATTAAAGCCAAGGCTTAAGCGTTGCCGCCAGCTTTGCTGATGATTTCCTCTTGAACACCCTTGGGAACGGGCTCGTAGGAGTCGAACTGCATGGTGTAGGTAGCACGACCCTGCGTACCGCTGCGCAGATCGGTTGCATAACCGAACATGTTGCCCAGAGGAACCTTGGCGCTGATGGATACGGCGTTGCCACGCTGCTCCTGGCCCTGAATCAGGCCACGGCGAGACGGGATATCGCCCATGACGAAGCCGACGTAGTCTTCGGGAGTCTCGACCTCAACGGCCATGACCGGCTCGAGGATAACGGGGCTGGACTTGCGCAGAGCCTCTTTGATCGCCATAGAACCGGCAACCTTGAACGCCGCTTCCGAAGAGTCGACGTCGTGGTAGGAGCCATCGATGAGCTCGACACGGATATCTTCGACGGGATAGCCGGCCAAAACACCATGCTCGAGCGCATCCTGGATGCCCTTGTCGATCGAGGGGATGTACTCCTTGGGGATAACACCGCCGACAATCTTGTTCTCGAACTCGTAGCCCTTGCCGGCTTCCTGCGGATACATGTTGATGACCGCATGACCGTACTGGCCGCGACCGCCGGACTGACGGACGAACTTGCCCTCGGCGTTCATGACCTCCTTGCCGGGACGCTCGCGGTAGGCAACCTGGGGCTTGCCCACGTTGGCCTCGACCTTGAACTCGCGCAGCAGACGGTCGACGATGATCTCCAGATGGAGCTCGCCCATGCCTGCGATGATGGTCTGGCCGGTCTCATGGTTGGTGGAGACACGGAAGGTCGGGTCCTCTTCGGCGAGCTTCTGGAGAGCGAGGCTCATCTTGTCCTGCTCGGCCTTGGTCTTAGGCTCGACGGCGATGTCGATAACCGGGTCGGCGAACTCCATGGACTCGAGGATAACCGGTGCGTTCTCGTCGCAGAGGGTGTCACCCGTGGAGGTGTCCTTCAGGCCGACGACGGCAACGATATCGCCAGCGGAGCAGACGTCGATGTCGATACGGTTGTTGGAGTGCATCTGCAGCAGACGGCCGATACGCTCTTTCTTGTCCTTGCAAGCGTTGCTGACGTAGGAGCCGGACTCCAGGGTGCCGGAGTAGATGCGCAGATAGGTCAGCTTGCCGACGAAGGGGTCGGTCATAATCTTGAAGGCAAGGGCGGCAAACGGAGCCTTGGGGTCGCTCGGACGCTCCTCTTCCTCGTTGGTGTTGGGGTTGATGCCCTTGATGGCAGCAACGTCCGTCGGAGCAGGCATGTAGTCGACGACGGCGTCGAGAAGCTCCTGAACACCCTTGTTCTTGTAGGAAGAACCGACGAAGACGGGATGAATCTTGCAGGCAATGGTGCCCTTGCGCAGAGCGGCCTTGATTTCATCGACGGTAACTTCTTCGTCCATGAGGACCTTCTCCATGAGGTCGTCGTCGCAGTCAGCGGCGGCGTCGAGAAGCTCCTGATGACGCAGGGCAGCCTCTTCGACGAACTCAGCGGGGATTTCGGGGAGCTGCTCGGGATAGGTCATGCCCTTCTCGTCAGCCTTGAAGTCCCATGCGGTCATGTCGACGAGGTCGATGAGGCCCCAGAAGTTGTCCTCAGCGCCCATGGGCATCTGAGCGGCGATCGCGGGAGCACCGAGGCGCTCTTTCATGGTGTCGATTGCATGGAAGAAATCAGCACCGACACGGTCGTACTTGTTGATGTAGGCGATGCGGGGAACGCCGTAGCGGCTTGCCTGACGCCAAACGGTCTCGGACTGGGGCTGAACGCCTGCGACTGCGTCGAAGACTGCGACAGCGCCGTCGAGAACGCGAAGGGAACGCTCGACCTCAGCGGTGAAGTCGACGTGGCCCGGGGTGTCGATGATCTGGAAGCGGTACTCGACATCGTCCTTCTTCCAGAAGCACGTGGTAGCAGCGGAGGTGATGGTTACACCGCGCTCCTGCTCCTGAACCATCCAGTCCATGGTGGCAGCGCCCTCATGAACCTCACCGATCTTGTGGGTTTTACCCGTGTAGTAGAGAATACGCTCGGTCGTGGTGGTTTTGCCCGCGTCAATGTGGGCCATAATGCCGATGTTACGCGTATTCTGCAAAGCGTTGGATTTAGCCATGGTAGTAAATCCCTTCCCTACCAGCGATAGTGCGAGAACGCACGGTTAGACTCGGCCATCTTGTAGAGGTCCTCACGCTTCTTGACAGAAGCACCAGTGTTCTCGGCGGCATCCATGATTTCGGCAGCAAGGCGCTGAGCCATGGTGTGCTCTTTGCGCTTGCGGGAGAAGTCGACGATCCAACGGATGGCGAGCGTGGTGGCACGACGGGGGTTGACTTCCATCGGGACCTGGTAGGTTGCGCCGCCGACACGCTTCGGCTTGACCTCGAGCGTGGGGCGAACGTTGTCCATGGCCTTCTTGAAGACGGACAGGGCGTCCTGCTCGGTCTTCGCGGCAACGATGTCAAATGCACCGTAGACGATGCCTTCTGCGATGGACTTCTTGCCATCGAGGAGGACTTTGTTGATCAGCTGCGTGACCAAACGGTTGTTGTACACGGCGTCCGGCTGAACTTCACGACGGACTGCTGCTGCACGACGCGGCATAATAATGCTCCTTCATGTTCTGTGCGCGCTTCGGGGCGGTTGCCCATTAGGTTTATCTAGAACCCGCGCGGCTTAATCCTACTTATTTGGGGCGCTTTGCGCCGTAGCGGCTACGAGCCTGCATGCGGTTGTTGACTGCTGCGCAGTCGAGAGCCGCACGGATGATCTTGTAGCGAACACCGGGGAGGTCCCTAACACGACCGCCGCGGATGAGCACCATGGAGTGCTCCTGGAGGTTGTGGCCGATACCCGGAATGTAAGCGGTAACTTCCATGCCGTTGACCAAACGGACACGAGCGACCTTACGCAGTGCGGAGTTCGGCTTTTTCGGGGTGGTGGTGTACACGCGGGTGCACACGCCACGCTTCTGGGGGTTGCCCTTGAGCGCCGGGGTCTTCTTCTTATCGACCGTCTTGGCGCGGCCCTTGCGGACCAGCTGGTTAATAGTAGGCAAGTTCTTCTCCTTTAATCTTACCTGACGGATTCACGAGCCTGTTTTGACGAGGTTGGCTCTTTCCTCGGATTCGCACGCCTCCCCTGCTCATTGTTCAACCCTGGAACAGCGGATTCGCGGTCATCCTGCCTTCGGTCACGCAGCATACGCACACGAAAGCATACGCATCCTTTCAGACGCAGGTTGGAACTTTAGCATCGCACGCATAGGGTGTCAAACGCCACGCGTCCGGGTGTATCTAAACTTCATATTAATTAAAATTCCTGTTCGGATGCTACTTATCTAGTAATTTAGATATATATGGCTACTATTTTTACGAAAAAACTTGCAAAGATATTCTTCATGTGCGGTACGTATAAGCCCTGTGCAATAAAAACCCCGCCGACTTCGCGAAGAGCTCCCCTGGCATAGATATATCCAAAGGAACCCCGCGAAATCGGCGGGTCGTTTCGCATCTAAACCTGTCGAGCAGCCAACGCGCAAATCTCGAGAAAGGCTGCTATTTCTCAATCAGGACAGGACATTCGGCATTGCGCAAAACCGCATAGCTCACAGACCCGAGCATGCCTGCAACAGCGTTCAAGCCACGGCAGCCCATGATAATGAGGTCGACGCCGTTATCCCTCGCGAAATCGAGGATAGCCTTGCTAGGCTTACCCTGGCCGACGGCGATATCGAACCTGGCGTTGTCAACAAGAGGTTCTCCGAACTCTTTGATCAGACTCTTCTTGAGAGACCCGCGCTCGTAATCGAGATAATCCTGCTGCATGCCGGCCAGCTCTTCGGGAGAAACGCGGCGCACCCCCGAAACCGTCTCGGCCGCGAGGAACTGAGACGATTCGAACTCAGGCACGGGCGATGCGAAAAACGCCGTGACATGCGTCTCGGGGTTTTCGGCCGCGAATTCAAGCGCCGTGAACATAGCGTGCTTCGCCGATTCGGAGTGATCGTACGGGACGAGAATATTGCTGTACTTCATAGGGACCCCTTTCAACAATCCTCCCTTGTACGCCTTCATTCTACCAGGTGCCTCGTAGCCACGTTCTTACTCGGAACTCAGCTCAGCGGCCTTCTCGCTCTGATCGTAGCCGATGCCCAACTTGGTTTCGTCGGAGGCGTTGAACAGCTCTACGTGCTCTTCGCTCTCCTCGATACCCTTCTTGCGGACATAACCGCTCATAAACAGAGACAAAGCACCATCGCCCGTAACGTTGCAAGCGGTGCCGAAGCTATCCTGCAGCGCGAAGATGGTCAGTACCAGCGCCGTGCCCGTGGCGTCGAAGCCAAGCACGCCCGTGATAAGGCCGAGCGACGCCATAACCGTGCCGCCGGGAACGCCCGGCGCGCCGATGGCGAACACGCCCAGAAGCAGGCAGAACAGAATCATGGTGCCCATGCTAGGCATGGCGCCATACAGCATCTGGGAAATGGTCATGACAAAGAACACCTCAGTCAAAACCGAACCGCACAGATGGATGTTGGCGAACAGGGGGATACCGAAACTCACCATGTCTCGGCGCAGCGGCGGGACGGCCTTGTTGGCGCACTGCAAAGCGACGGCAAGCGTTGCGGCAGAGGACATGGTTCCCACGGCCGTCAAATACGCCGGGCCGTAGTGCCTGATGACCTTCAGAGGGTTCTTGCCCGCATACGCGCCAGCGATTCCGTACAGCACGGCGAGCCAGATATAGTGCCCCACGATAACGATAAGCACAACGATCAGGAACACCGGCAGCTGCTTGGTGATGGTTCCTTCGTAAGCCAGTGCGCAAAACGTCGTGGCGATGAAGACCGGCAGCAGCGGGATGACGATGCGCGTGACAATCGAGAGCACGATGCGCTGAAACTCGTCAAGCAAGTGCGCGATGGAATCTGCCTTTGCCCAGACGCAGGCAAGACCCAGAAGCACCGATAGAACGAGCGCGCTCATGACTGGCATGATCTGGGGAATATCAAGCTGGAAAACAACCTCGGGAAGCTCTTTGAGCCCCTCTACCGACGTGGCGATCGAAAGGTTGGGAATGATCGCATAGCCGGAAAACATCGAGAAGAACGCGGCGCCGATCGAAGAAACGTAGGCAAGCAGCACGGCCACGCCGAGAATGCGCGAAACGTTTTTGCCGAGTTTGGTAATCGACGGCGCGATAAACCCGATGATGATCAGGGGCACGCAGAACGTGATGAGCTGCCCGAGCACATACTTGATGGTAACCACGACGTTCATGACCGCCTCGTTCGCAACGAGGCCTACAAGAATGCCGATAACGACGGATACCAACAAGATGAAGGGCAAGCTGGTAAAAATCTTCTTCATATCAGCGGCCTTCCTTCGATTGAGGCTTGCAATATGGTCGAATACTTTACCACGAGAAAGCGCTACCGCAAGCCTTGATATCGCGAACGTCGCAGGGGGCAGACCGAAGGAAAACGCGCTCCGAAAGCACGTTCGAACCCTGCCGCGTCGAGAACGCGCACGCCACAAACACGGGTCCCGGAATCGAGAAGCCGAAAGACGCCCTACGACTGCGCCTTGAACGCATACATGGCGATGGACTGATTCGCCAAAACATCAGCATCCCACGTCACCGACGAATTCGCATTGGAATACGGGTCGTGTATCTTGACGGACCCGTCCGAAGCCTCGCCCGTGGCCACGAAGAAATGACCTGCCGTCGTGAAATCCCCCGGGCCGACGTTGACAATGACCGCGTAGCCGCTTTCCAAATACGTCAGGAGCGACGCCGAGCTGGGTGCGAAGAATTCGCATTGCAGACCGAGACTTGGCGCCATGTCCGTCAGAAACGACCCGATGGTTCCCTCGCCATCCGCCGCATAGCCATTCTGCGTTGCCAGCTCCGCCATATCCGCCGGAGTCTTGTCGGTCTTGCCCGTCAACCCCATGTACACCATGGAAAGAGACGTGGGGCAACATCCCGTGCTCCCGAACGGCCCTGCGCAGTATTCGACATAGCCCCAGCGTTCGTCCCACTGGAAAAGCAGCGGAATGCTGCCTTTGGAAACCTGCTCCTCGTACGGCTTTCCGGAAGACGCAGGATAGGAATCGGGAAGCGACGCCACGAAATCCACCGCATCAGGCTCCCGAGCCGCAAGCTGCAGCAGCTTCGTTGCGCGCTCTTCGCCGAAAGCGTCCACATATTGCTGCCTGTTGTTCACAATGAAGACAATACGAGAATCGGACGCCTGAGCAGTGAGGGAGTCGACGTCTTCCTGCGGCAAATCGGCAGGAAGAAGCGAAAGGTCGGCCCGCTCTGGCTCGGGGGCGGGCTCTTCGTTTTGCGCAGGCTGTTCGGTATCCGCCTCGACGAAATCGACCGCACTCTCGCGAGCGCACGAATGCTCTATCGCATTGACCCCCGCAAACAGAGCCACAAGAAAAAGAACGCCCGCGGCTATGACCACCGGACGAGGGATATGAATAACTCGCACATCGGAAGAAGCTGTGCCCGAGCGGGCGTTGCGCGCAGAAGACCGGGACGATCTCGCTTTTCGCGCATCGTCTCCATCGCCCGAAGACGCGCCGGAACGCGCCCGGCGGCGCTCAAGCCGCTGGCGTGCCGCCTCCCGAGGATCGTCGGCCGTATCGTTTTTAGTACGTTTCGACACCATAGTGGTTTCGCCTTTTCGGCCTAGAGGCTTCGCGCCTTGTCCACCGTCGCGATAAGGGCTTCGGTGACAGACGAACGGAACCCGCACGCCTCAAGCGTACGCACGCCTTCGATCGTGGTGCCCCCGGGAGAGCAGACGGCATCCTTCAAAGCACCGGGGTGCTGACCGCTCTCAAGCACCATCTTGCCGGCGCCCACCACGGCTTGCGCCGCGAAGCGATACGCCTGCGCGCGCGGCATGCCCTCAAGAACGGCCGCATCGGCCATGGCCTCGATCATCATATAGACATACGCGGGAGAGCAGCCTGCAGCCGCACTTGCGGCATCCATCAGATGCTCGGGGATGCGTTCGCTCTTTCCGAAGGAATTGACGATTTCAAGCACAAGATCGGCGTCTTCGGCGGAGCAGCCCTCTCCGATGACGACCGAGGTCATGCCCTCCCCCACCGCGGCAGGCGTGTTGGGCATCAGGCGCACGACCTTCGCAAGACCGGAAACCTCGGAAAGCCAATCGATGGTCTTACCTGGGGCGATGGAGACAAGCACGGTCTCGGGAGAGAAATGAGGAGACGCTTCCGCGATCACGGATCCATACATCTGCGGCTTCACCGCCAGAAAGACGACGGACGCCTTGCAGGCTTCAGCGTTATCGAGCGTCACATCAATGCCGAAGCGTTCGTGCGCAGCGTCGATGGTAGCCTGCGTGCGAGCCGACGCGATAATCTCATCCGGGGCGACAATACCCTTCGCGAGGATGCCCCCGATAATGGCGCGCCCCATGTTTCCGCAGCCGAGAAAGCCGATTTTATGCATTGCGAACCCCTCTTTCTCGCCCGACGAAGCCTCTCTTCCCTCGAAGCAACCCGAGCAACAACCGTTTCAATTGGCCAGTAGCATACTATGGCAAGCTGCAACGATAGAGATTTTCGCAAAGCAGCGTAGAAATTCCACCGAGCAGGCGGCGATGCGAGAATGCGCCCGAATGCCCCTTTTCCCCGAGCACGGCTGCGACTTCGGCGTGCGGCGCGGCGACGTGAGCCCAAGACAAAGAAAGACCCCGACGCGAGCGCCACATTCTCAGATGCCCAAGAGATGAGGCGGTCAACGACGGGGTCTTTCGAGGGGTTTCCGCAATACGCGCGCGGCTCCTTTCAGCCTGCGCGAGCGCAGGGAGGTCGTCTAGAGAGCCAGGATAGGAGCGGCAACCTGCTTCTTGCGGGAAAGCACGCCCGGCATCCAGACGCTTTTGCCCGTGACATCGATGCCGAAAGCCCTATTCACGAAATCGGTATCGCCCTCGACGATAAACTGGCTGCCCTCAGCGAGAATATCCGTGGCGAAGAAGAGCACGAACTGATAGCCCTTCTCGGCGACAAGTTCCTTGATCGCCTCGCGGATTTCGTCTTCGCGATTGAGCACGGCCTGCAAATCGACGGTTTCGAACTGGCCGATGTAGACCTTGTTGCCGTTGGAAAGTTCGAACTCCTTGGCGTCGGCGTTGACCATCTTATGGATGGGCAGCTCCGCCGGGTTGGAGCGGCACTTGAAGATTTCCATGCCATACTCAACCGGATCGACGCCCACGTATTCGGCCGTCTTCGCGATAATCGCGCGGTCGAAATCGGTGGTGGTGGGAGATTTCATGATGACGGTGTCGGTCAGCATGGCGCCCAGAAGCAGGGCGGCGATGCTCTTCGGAAGCTCCACGCCCTGAATCTCGAATTCGCGCGCGACCACGGCGGCGCTGGAGCCGACGGGCATGACGTTGACGCGAAGCGGCTGCGCGGTCACAAGGCCGCCCAGGCGATGATGGTCGACGATTTCGACGATTTCAGCGTTCTCGATGCCGTCAGCGGACTGCAGCGCCTCGTTGTGGTCGACCAGGATGACCTTGTCGCCTTCGCCGACAGACTCGATCAGACGAGGAGCCTCGATGCCGCGCTCTTCGAGAGCCTTGGCCGTCTCCGGCGGAAAGCCGCCCAGGCGGCACGCCTCGTACACGGCGTCTTCGCCGTTGGCGCGGGCGAGCTCGTTTTTCAGATAGGCGTAACCGACTGCCGCCGAAATGGCATCGTTATCGGGGTTTTTATGACCGAACACCAGGATGGGCGCTGTCATGGGCGATTCCTCCTTGATTCCTTTGCATTTGCGCTCGTAATTACAACCAAACAGTGTACCATGGCAGCGACGCGCTCGGATCGAACCGCGCGCGAAGCATGTAAAAACCCGTCTCGTTCGGAAGGACGCGCGATGAAAGTTCTCGGCATTCGCGACATCATCGGCCCTATTATGATCGGCCCGTCAAGCAGCCACACCGCAGGCGCGCTGCGCATCGCGCTCATGTGCCGCCGCCTTTTGGCAGGCGAACCGCGCAAGGCAACCTTCACGCTCTACGGCAGTTTCGCCCATACCTACCGAGGGCACGGCACCGACAAGGCCCTCGTGGCCGGCCTTCTTGGCATGGCCACCGACGATCTGCGCATTCGCGAGTCCTTCGACTTGGCGAAAAAAGCCGGGCTCGATTTCTCCTTCGTGCCCGCCCCCAACGAGCCGTGCGAGCACCCCAACACGGTGGATATCGAAGTGACCGACGAAACCGGATCGATCACCAGCATGCGCGGCGAGAGCATCGGCGGCGGCGCAGCGGTCATCAGCCGCATCAACGGCATCGACGTGCGCTTGAGCGGCGAATACCACAGCATCGTCGTCAAGCAGCGCGACGCGAAAGGCGTGCTCGCCCACATTGCGACATGTCTGAACGTCTTCGACGTCAACATCGCCACCACGAGCCTCTTCCGAGAACGCAAGGGCGACATCGCCTTCACCATCATGGAGACCGACGACGAAGTGGACGAATCCATTGCCCGCGCAATCGCCAAGCATCCCGACATTTACGACGTACGCATCGTCAAAAGCGACCGCGCCACCGACGCCGTGCCCCCGCAGGCAACGCAGTCAAGCGCCAAGCCAAAGGGATTCGGCGCGGACCTCTCCCCTAAGGAAGCGGCCGATTTGTTCGAAAAGCTCGATTTCCCGAACGCTGCGGCCATGCTGGCCTATTGCGAGAAAGAGGGGGTCGCAATCAGCGAGGCCACCTGTCGCCGCGAACGCTGCATGCTGGCAAGCAACGGCATCGCCGTCGATGACACGCGCAATTACCTGGCCAAGGCCCTCAAGACCATGCGGGAATCCGCAACCGGACCGCTTTGCGACCCCGTTCGCTCCATGGGAGGCCTAATCGGCGGCGAAGCGGCGGCGCTTTCCGCAGGCGAGGAATCCGGGCCGTGCGGAACGCTGCTCGCCCGTGCGACCACCTACGCCATGGCCGTCCTCGAGACCAACGCTTCCATGGGCCGCATCGTGGCCGCACCCACCGCGGGATCGTCGGGCGTTTTGCCGGCCATGCTTCTTGCCTGCCAGGACATCCACGAGTTCTCCGACGAGCAGATCGTCGACGCATTGGCGAATGCCGCAGGCATCGGATACCTCATCACGCGCAACGCTACCGTCTCAGGCGCCGAAGGAGGCTGCCAGGCTGAGGTTGGCGCAGCAAGCGCCATGGCAGCTTCGGCCGCATGCGAACTGTTCGGCGGCACGCCGCGCCAGTGCTTCGCCGCAGCCTCGAACGCCATCGCCGGCCTTCTAGGCCTGGTGTGCGACCCCATTGCAGGATTGGTGGAAGCGCCCTGTCAAAAACGCAACGCCACCGGCGTGGCCAACGCGCTCGTATCCGCGCAGATCGCGCTGGCGGGCATAAGCAATCTGGTGGATTTCGACCAGACCGTCGACGCCATGTATAAAGTAGGGCGGTCGCTCCCCTTCGAGCTGCGCGAGAGCGCGCTAGGCGGACTTGCGGCAGCACCCTCCGCATGCGCGTTCTGCCAGGGGTGTGCGCATTAGCACAGCAACGATTCGCACGTTTGAGTCACAAAAGCACAGCGGACGCCCTGTTTCCAGGACGTCCGCTGTTTTCTCGTTGCCGTAAAGAGCACGCCCTTACGAATCTATGCGCACGATAGGCGCGTAGTCTTTGAGCAGCTTTTTCGTCATGCCGTTTTTGGCGAACTTGATGTAGAGCAAATCACCGTCGACCTTGGTCACGCGACCGCGACCGAACGTCTTATGGTCAACCACGTCCCCCACGGCAAAGGTCATCTGCGCTGCCGCTTTCTTGCCCGCGTTGGGGTTGGCGCGGCCAAGCACGCGTTCCCCCGAACCGTGAGTCGCCTTGCCAAGCGCACGACCCTCGGACCCGCGCGACGACGTGCGCGACGCATTCGACCCCATGAAATCAGCGAACGAAGAACCACCCGACGATGCGCCCGAACGTCCTGCAGAACGGGGCCTGCTGCCGCCCGCGCTGGACTGGCCGAACACGCGGCCACCGCCGGCCTCGGTGCCGCTGCCGGAAATGCCGCGACGGCTTCCGCGCTTCTCCCATCCCGTGCCGGAGAAGCCCGAACTTCCCAGGCCGATGGTCTTGCGCAGCTCGGCAGGAATCTCCGACACGAAGCGCGACATGGGGTTCGCCGCGGTCTCGCCGAAGATCTGACGAGCATACGCGCAGGTAAGATAGAGCTTCTTGCGAGCGCGCGTGATGGCGACGTAGGCCAGGCGGCGCTCTTCCTCCAAGCCGGATTCGTCATGCGAAGAATTCGAATGCGGGAACAACGTCTCCTCCATGCCCGCCACGAACACGCAGTCGAACTCGAGGCCTTTAGAAGAGTGGACCGTCATGAGCGTGACGGCCTGGTCGTCTTCGGCAGAGGCCGCATCAAGATCGGTACGTAGGCGGACCCACTCAATAAAGTCGGCCAGGGAATCAGGCGAAAGCTGGCGTACGGCGGCAAGGGCGTCGTCGCGGGCGATCTCCGGCTCGTCTTCCACCTGATGCGTCTGGACGTATTCGTCAACGACGGACAGAAATTCCTTGATGTTCTCGATGCGCCCGCGTGCTTCGTCAGTCCCTTCGTTTTCATAGGCCGCGATCATGCCGCTCTTGTCTATGACCGCCTCGATCACCTTGCGCAAATCGCCGCCGTAGCTGCGCGCTTCCTCAATCAGGGAGAGAAAGCCGCCGAGCGCGTTGCGGGCGCGCATCTGCAGATGCTCATCGGCCAAGCATAGCTCGGCCGCCAGCATGAAGGGCATGTTGGTCATGCGCGCCGCCGAATCGATGTATTCGACGGTGGTGCGACCGATGCCTCGGCGCGGGACGTTGATCACGCGCTTGGCGGCAATGTCGTCCGCCGGATTCACCAGCAGCGTCAGATACGCCATGACGTCGCGGATTTCGGCACGGTCGAAGAATCGCGTGCCGCCAACGATACGATACGGCACGCCCGCACGCAGCAGCATGTCTTCGATGGAACGGCTCTGTGCGTTAGTGCGGTAGAAGACGGCGATTTCGTCGTAAGGAATGCCCTCGCTTCGCTGATGCTCGATTTCCGCAGCGATCCAACGGCCTTCGTCGCGCTCATCGGAGGCCATGTAGACGTTGATCTTATCGCCCTCGCCCGCTGCCGTGAACAGCTTCTTTTTCTTGCGGTGCGCATTGTTGGACACCACGGCGTTCGCGGCGGCGAGGATATTGCCCGAGCTGCGGTAGTTCTGCTCGAGCTTCACCGTGTGGGCGCTGGGGTAATCGGATTCGAACTCCAGGATGTTGCGAATGTCGGCGCCGCGCCACGAGTAAATGGACTGGTCGTCGTCGCCTACCACCATGATGTTCTTGTGCTTGGCCGCAAGCAGCTTGGTGATGGCGTACTGCGCGTGGTTGGTGTCCTGATACTCGTCCACCATGAGGTAGCGGAAACGATCCTGATACGCCTCGAGCACATCGGGGTGGTCTTTGAGCAGCAGATACGTATACAGCAGCAAATCGTCGAAGTCGAACGCGTTGGCGGCCTTCAGGCGCTCCTGCAGACGCTTGTATACACGGGCGGCAACCTTCGCCGAAGGGCCGTGCGCCTCCTGTTCGAACACACCGGGGACGATCAATTCGTTTTTCGCGGTTGATATGCGGTTGCGGATGGCGTTGATCGGCCAGCGCTTGGGGTCGATGTCGAACTCGGCCATGATGTCTTTGACCAGGCGCTTGCTATCGTCGTCATCGTAGATGGTAAAACCCTTGTCAAACCCCAGCTTCTCGCAATCGGTGCGCAGCATGCGCACGCACATGCTGTGGAAGGTGGAGACCCACATGCCGCGCGCCGCAGGGCCCACGAGCCTGCCCAGACGCTCGCGCATCTCGGCCGCGGCCTTGTTGGTGAACGTGATGGCAAGAATCTGCCACGGCTGCACGCCCAAATCACCCAGCATGTGCGCGATGCGATACGTGAGCACGCGCGTCTTGCCCGAGCCGGCGCCCGCCAAAACAAGCAGCGGACCTTCGGTGCATAGCACCGCCTCGCGCTGCGCTTCGTTCAAAGAATCTATGTCGACGATACCCATGAATACTCTCCTGTTGCATGCTGAGATTTCGACATCCGCGCCGCGGCGGCTCCGATGCGCCCCGGGGCGCCCGCGCGTCGGCAGACAAAAGGGGCGCGGCCCGAAAGCCACGCCCGAACACACGTTGCTGCGCGATCGCTATACAGCGATCAGCAGGAAGTAGCCCAGAACCACCAGACCAAGGATGATGCGATACACGCCGAACGCGGTGAAGTCGTGCTTCTTCACGTAGCCCACCAGGAACTTGATCGCGATGACCGACACCACGAATGCCGTGACCAGGCCGATGCCGAAAATCATCCATTCCATGCCGGTGTAGGCGAAGCCGTGCTTGATGAACTTCAAGACGCTCCAACCGAGCATGATGGGAATGGCCAAGAAGAAGGCGAACTCGGTGGCGATGGTGCGCGACGTGCCCACGAGCATGGAGCCGATGATGATAGAGCCCGAACGGGACGTGCCGGGGATGATCGCCAGGCTCTGGAAGATACCGATAATGAACGCCTTGCCGTACGAAAGCTCGTCGAAGGTATTGACCTTGGCGATGACGCTCGAAGCGTCGTATTCCGCCTCCGCATCCGGATCGACCGACACCATGCGCGCCGGTGCGGGGTTTTCGCCATCGGTACGTGCATGCTTGCCGCGAGGCTGGTTGGCCTCCGCAATCAGGCGGCGGTTGCGCAGCTCGATCACGATGAAGATGACGCCGTAGACGATCAGGGCAACGGACACCACGATGGCCGCGATGTCTTCGTTGGTCATGATGTGCTCTTCGATCCAGTCATCAAGCAGCAGACCCACGATGGCGGCAGGAATGGAGCCGACGACGACCTTCGCCCAAATATTCCACGTGGTGCGCTTCTGCTCCGCGTTCTTGCGGGGGGAGAACGGATTGAGCTTATGGAAGAACAGCAAGATGACGGCAAGGATGGCGCCGAGCTGAATAACGACCAAAAACGTGCTGTAGAACGCCTCCGAAACTTCGAGCTTGACGAATTCGTCCAGAAGCATCATGTGGCCCGTCGAGGAGATGGGCAGCCATTCGGTGATGCCCTCGACGACACCGAACAAGAACGCTTTCAGCGCTTCAAACAGAACCATACATTCTTCCTTCGTGATCGCGGTTTGATACCCCGCAGAACCGGCGCAGACATACGAAAGCGGCTTTACGCCGCCATGATTCACCGAACCCGTTGCCGTTCGCACCGAAGAAAATGCGCCTTGGAGCACGCTTTTTGCAAACCGGAGCGAACACGCGCGATGCGGAGATAGCGCGGGCGGCACGTATGCGATACGCGGCGAGCCGAACACCGTGTAAACCTCTTGTTAAGATTGAAACGCGAGGTTTGCCCGAGGTGTGTTTTCGCGCTTTTCTATACGCGGCATTTTAGCATATGCGCTATGCTTGCCCCTATATTTCCAGCTCACGACAAAAGGAACAAATACATGAACGAATCTACGTTTCCTGAGCAAAAGGTTGTCGTTCTCGATTTCGGCGCGCAGTACGGGCAGCTCATTGCCCGCCGCGTCCGAGACCTGGGCGTGTTTTCGGCCATCGTCCCCTGCGACGTAACGGCCGACGAGCTTTCCGCCATGAACCCCTCCGCGATCATCTTGTCCGGAGGCCCGGCGAGCGTCTATGCCGAAGACGCCCCAAAGATCGACCCGGGCGTGCTTGAGCTTGGCATTCCCGTGCTGGGCTTTTGCTACGGCCAGCAGATCATGGCCGTTACGCTGGGCGGCTCGGTAGGCCATACCGAAAAGGGCGAATACGGCCCGGCCGTAATCGTACGCCAGGGCGAAAGCGCCCTGTACGGCGACACCCCCGCCGAGCAGACCGTATGGATGAGCCACCGCGATGCGGTGAACCGCGTGCCCGAAGGCTTCGTCATCACCGCGGCCACCGACGTGTGCCCCGTGGCCTCCATGGAATGCGCCGAGCGCAAACTGTTCGCCACGCAGTTCCATCCCGAGGTACGCCATAGCGAATACGGCAACCAGCTGCTGAGCAACTTCCTGTTTAACATCTGCGGCCTTGAGGCCACCTGGACCATGGACTCGATCATCGAGGACTCCGTGGCGGCAATCCGCGAGCAGGTGGGCAGCGACCGCGTAATCCTGGGCCTTTCCGGCGGCGTGGATTCGTCCGTGGTGGCGGCGCTGTGCGCGCGTGCCATCGGCAAGCAGCTGACCTGCGTGTTCGTGAACCACGGTCTGCTGCGCAAGAACGAGCCCGAAGAAGTTGAAGAGGTGTTCACCAAGCAGTTCGACGTGGACTTCGTGCACGTGCATGCCGAGGAACGCTACCTGAAACTGCTCGAGGGCGTGTGCGACCCCGAGGCCAAGCGCAAGATCATCGGTACGCAGTTCTGGAACGAGTTCTTCGCCGTGGCGAAGGAGCTTGAGCAGGACGGCCGTCCGGTGAAGTTTTTGGCGCAGGGCACGATTTACCCCGACATCATCGAAAGCGGCGCGCGCAAGACGGGCGGCAAGGCTTCCACCATCAAAAGCCACCACAACCTGATCCCGTTCCCCGAAGGCGTGCATTTCGATCTGATCGAGCCGCTTGACCACTTCTTCAAAGACGAGGTGCGCGCGCTGGGCACGGCGCTGGGCCTGCCCGACCATATTGTGCACCGCCAGCCCTTCCCCGGCCCCGGCCTTGCCATCCGCATCATCGGCGCGGTGGATGCCGAGAAGCTTGAGATTCTGAAGAACGCCGACGCGATCGTGCGCGAAGAGCTTGACGCATACAACCAGAAGCTGTTCGAAGAGACCGGCGAACGCAACAGCGAGCATGCCTGCTGGCAGTACTTCGCCGTGCTGCCCGACATCAAGAGCGTGGGCGTGATGGGCGACGAACGCACCTACGCGCGCCCCGTGATCCTGCGCGCGGTGGAAAGCAGCGACGCCATGACCGCCGACTGGGCGAAACTGCCCTACGACGTGCTGGCGAAGGTGAGCGGCCGCATCGTGGCCGAGGTCCCCGGCGCCAACCGCGTGTGCTACGACATCACGAGCAAGCCGCCGGCCACGATAGAGTGGGAGTAGCCAGAAAGGCCTTTTGAACTGCGATTTTTCCATCCGTAGAGTATCGTAAAGTGCCGCCACGTTCGGAAAAGCGCAAAGCCACCAGCGATTTAGGTAGAGTAGAAGATTTCGAGACCCCCTGAAAACCATGCGTTTCAGGGGGTCTTTTTATGCCTTTTGACCTGGTATTTTCATCATTTTTACTCTAAGTTGCCGTACGCCACGGGCATGGCGGCACCCAGCGAACGGAGAGTAAGGAAAAAACCGAAGAGTAAATTGTCCCAGTAATTTGTCCCACAAGCCCCAAAATGGCCCTGAAACTCAAATGAAACTCAACGGGGCTTATTTTGGTGGCTTTCCGACAAAGCCCCAGGTCAAGTTGAAGAGTAAAAATTTACTCTAAATGGCGGTTTTCAAGCGTTTCGGGCGAGGAAAAGGGCTCTTGGGAGCATTGTCCAGAAGCCCTGATTTACTCTGACTTCGGCCGATTTCGACCCTGAAAGCCACCGTTTCTCGAAAGAGTAAAATTAGAAGCGTGATTTCCACTCCCGGTACTCACCCTCGGAGATCTCCCCTGCAGCCAGCTCTGCCCTCTTCTCGCTCCAAGCCTTCAGCATCTGCATGACCTTCGGCGCAGCAGGAGCCTTCGGGTCGACGGCGATGGACGCACCATCCCCGGAGGGCGTGATTCCAAACTCGTCTTCCAGCTGCAGCATGAGCGCAAGCAGATCCCTGGCGCTCTCCACGCCGAAGTCCTTCAACGCAAGGGGCGAAACCTCGAGGGCCTCTGCGATGTCCTCGACCTGCGAGGGCTTCGGAGTCCTTGCGCCGCTCTCGTAGTGGCGAATCGCCCCCTCGGTGAGCCCCACCTTCTCGGCAAGCTCTCCCTGATACATGCCACGAAGCTTACGGTAATGCTTGATCTTGTCGCCGGTTGGCATCGTTCCTCCTAAATGAAATGAAAACGTCGTAATTCTAGCATCGTACGAAAACGTACGCAAATCATTGACAGTACAAGTCTGTACGATTATGATTCAATCCTATAACGTACATATTCGTACGATGTTAGGAGGAACATTGAGCGAGCAGAAAGACAAGCCGACGATGCTGAACGCTGGGCAGGTTGCTGAGCGTCTCAACATGTCGAAGGGCTACGCTTACAAGATCATCAGGGAGATGAACGACGAGCAAGAAGCACTGGGTCGACCCGTCGTGAAGGGCCGAGTGCGATCGGACCATTTCGAACGCAGATACTTTGCGGGTGATGAAGATGCCCGTATATAAGAGCGAGAACGGGACGTACTACGTCCAGTGCTTCTATCGCGACGGCAGAGGCGCGAAGCGGCACAAGGTGAAGAGGGGCTTCGAGACGGAACTTGACGCTCTCCTGTGGGAGAAGGACTTCAGAGCCTCTCATCTGGGCACCATGGACATAACCTTCAGGGGCTTCATCGAAGTGTATGCAGCGGAGATAAAGCCTCGCATCAGGGAGCATACCTGGATAACCAAGGAGTACATCATCGCCGACAAGGTCACCCCGTTCTTCGGCGACATGAGGATGAACGAGATAAAGCCGGTCGACGTGGTCCGGTGGCAAAATGAGCTGATTGCCTACAGGAACAAAGACGGGGAGCCGTACGCCCCAACATACCTGAGGACTATCAACAACCAGCTTAGCGCCATCTTCAACCATGCAGAGCGTTACTACGACCTTCCGCAGAACCCAGTGTCCAAGACGACCCGCATGGGCTCGTCGAAAGGCGGAGAGATGGTGTTCTGGACGAAGGACGAGTACCTGAAGTTCGCTGAGGCCATCATGGACAAGCCTTTGTCGTTTCACGCCTTCGAGCTCCTTTATTGGACTGGCATTCGTGAGGGAGAGCTCCTTGCGCTTACGCCGGCAGATTTCGACCTGGACACAGCAGAGCTCAGCATCACCAAGTCTTATCAGAGCCTCAAGGGGGTGGACACCATCACCGATCCCAAAACTCCTAAGTCGGTCAGGAAAATATCGATTCCGAGGTTTCTGAACGAGGAGATGAAAGAATTCTTGGATATGCGAGATGACCTGGAACCGCATGACAGGATCTTCGCGGTGACGAAGCACTTCCTCAGCCACGAGATGAAGCGAGGATGCGAAGCTAGCGGCGTTAAGCGCATCCGCATCCACGACCTTAGACACAGCCACGTATCCCTGCTCATCAACATGGGGTTCTCGGCGCTTGCGATTGCCGAGAGAGTTGGCCACGAAAGCGTCGATATCACATATCGATACGCCCACCTCTTCCCAACGAAGCAGAAAGAGATGGCGAACGCCCTCAACGAACTGAGGGAGGGATAGAATGCCCTGCCCTAACTCTGCGAGAAAGAGATCCAAAACGATGGCGTTCAGGCTTACCCCGGAAGAGCATGCCGTCCTATGCGAAAGAATCGCCCTTTCCGGATTGGAGCGCCAAGAATACATCTACCGGAAGCTCATGGACATGGAAGTGGTCGTGAAGCCCTCTGTAAGGGTCCACAAGGCCCTGAAAGAGTCGATAGCAGGAATCTATCAACAACTGCTTAGGATCCGAATAGGAGGCTCCCTGAGCGACCAGATGGAGTCCGTCATTCGAATGCTCGCCGAAGAGTTCAGCGAACTGAAGCCAGCAGTAGAAGAAGCGCAGATTGATAAAGAAAACGAAAGCATGTGGAATATGGAGCGAGGCAACTAGGCAAAGGGTGTCCGTTCATGGGGACATGGAGGCCCCAGATGGCAGCTTAGAATGCAGCATATAAGGAGAAAGGAGGAGGAGGAGCTGTGCGTACGAGTGAGCGGAATGATTTGACCCGAATTGATTTGACCTGCTCAGGGATCACCGCCGATGAAGGAGATCAAATAGCGCAGACGGCGCTGAATGAAGCGCTTGTTGGTCAGTATTTTGTCGACGCCTATGCCGTCAGGGATGCTTGCGGTGATTCAGACTACCGCTTTCCCGTGGTGCTAAGATTCGAGGAATTCGATGTGTCCTTAGACGTTGATTGTGATACCAGCGAATTTAGGGCGTCTATCCACAAGGGCGACGCCTTGCAACAGATGCAGCACCTCTTTGAGCTCTATGGCCCTCAAAAGAAAAGCTGCTATTACTGGGCACGTATCGAAGAATTGAAGGGCTACTGTGGTGAGGTCACAGTTGCCGCAAACCTCATTGACACACTATTCAAAAAGCAATTATCTTTGAGTAGTGAGAGCTGCTCTTGGAACGTGTGCGCTTGTATTCGGACATTGATCAAGGCCGAGAATCCGCAATTACCGAATCCCCAGCTCTTTGAAGCTGCTGACAATAAAGCGCGCCAAACATTATGGCGGCAATAGTTATTTCTTCTCCATGGCATCAATGCAATCGAGTATAAAATCCGCCATCGTTTTTATTACGGGAATGGAGACGGAGTTGCCGAATTGCTTGTACTTCTGGCCGTCGCACATCCCATCAGGGAAGCTAAAAGTATCAACTCCATCATCATCAAGAAAACCGTATCCCACAAAGCCCTGAAGACGTCCCCATTCCTTAGGGGTCATCATTCTGATTCCCTCAGAATTCAAAGGCGTCTTCTTGCTTGGCAGTTGAACACCAGCGAC
>ERZ825896.608-NODE-608-length-45619-cov-9.171824_pt1 | contig 45619 bp, 44 predicted proteins | sample MGYA00519858_ERZ825896 | MGnify/ENA primary metagenome ERZ825896 (study PRJEB31778, sample SAMEA3449214) | human gut metagenome | biome: human gut; feature: human-associated habitat; material: faeces | place: United Kingdom | collected 2010/2012 ... | reverse complement strand
GAGCCTTGGGTGCGGGCGTAAAAAAGCCTCCCCTTGTGAAGGGGAGGTGCTGAGCAAAGCGAGGCGGAGAGGTTCTGCCAGCGGTTACGATCCGCCCCTATTCACAGCGAATAATCCGCGTCCCCGTTATCAGCTTTTTTGACCGCGGGGCGGCCGGGGATGCGGCGCAGGGGGTCGTAGCGGAAGCGGCGGCAGTGATGGTCGCTCGGCACGACGCCGCAGAACTGGCAGACCATCGACTCCCCGTCGATCTTCCCCGCAAACTGGCAGTAAGTACAGTATCGGTCGATCTTCTTTCGAAACAGCATGGCATAGCGGCCTTTCTTTCATATATGCCCCCATTATACACGACCCTCCCGCAAAATGCTATGGTACTTTTTGCGAAAATACAGCAGCAGCACCGACGAGACCAGCAGCATGACCGGCCCCGCCGTCTCCATCATAGTGCTGGCTCCCAGAGTAGGCGCGCACCACCGCTCAGCCTGCACCAGCGGCGCGAGCAGCAGCGTCAGCGCGGCGGCGATGGCCCCCTGCAGCATCTTGCAGCCCGGCAGCTGCCGCCCCTCCAGCCCCGCGTCCGCCGCGGCGGCCCGGCTCTGCGCGAGAATGCTGAGCCCGCCGAACGACAGCAGGAACGACGCGATGCACAGCTTCCAGACCGGCGCGAGCGTACACGCCCGCAGCGCCGCGCACCCGGCCGATAGTTCCAGCGCGCCCAGCGCCAGCGGCGCGGCGTCCGCCGGAAGATGCGCCCCCGCGGCCAGCCGCAGATATCCCGAGAGCACGGAAAAGACCGTGACGAACATGCAGACATGGATGGCGCTCATCCCCGCCCGGCGGACCGCCTCGGAAAACGCCGCGGCAAAGTCCGGCTGCGCCTGCCGCTGCGGCGCGCTGTGGGCGCGCTGGGCAGCCGTCAGCGGCTTTGCCGTTAACCGGCAAGTCAGCACCGCGGCAGCCAGCTGCACGCCGCAGAGCAGCGCCCCCGCGCCCGGATGCGCAAAGACCGCGCCGCCCAGGAAGCCAAAAATAAACGACGGCCCCGCCTGATTGCAAACCGCCAGCGCATGCTCCGCCTCATCCCGGCTCAGCTCGCCGCGCTCATACAGAAGCCCGACGGCCTGCGCCCCGGCGGGGTAGCCGCCCGTCATCCCGATCACAAACGCGCTCCCCGCGTTCGGCGGCAGCCGCAGCAGCCGCGCAGCCAGCCCGCCGAACCTCGCCGAGACCCGCGCCGAAAATCCGAGCAGCACGAACAGATTGCTGCAGACAAAAAACGGAAACAGCGACGGCAGAATGACCTTCCCGCAGAGCGTCAGGCCGCTGCGCACGCCCTCCGCCGCGGTCTGCGGCAGCGCGATCAGCACCCCGAACGCCGCTGCCAGTCCCAAGCCCTGCGCGAGCATCCTTCCCCGGCGTCTTTGCATACGGCATCCCTCCCGGAGAAATCCTATGCCCGGCAGGAAAGAATTAGTCGGTCCGGCATAAGAATGGAGCAAAGGGCCGTGCGTTTCCCGCGGCCCGCAGAAAGGGGAGAGGTGGATACCGTGAAACTGCGTTCGTATCTGGCCGCCGCGGCCATGAAGCTGGGCCTCCCGGCGGATATCGCCGCAGGCCTGCCGCACATGGAGGTCAACGGCTTTCAGGAATGCTCGGTCGACCGCCATACCGGGATCCTGGAATATAACGAGGAACGGATCGTCGTCGGGCTCAACATCGGCTGCCTCGTCGTCACCGGCCACGCGCTGCAGATCCAGCGCATGCACCGCGAGCGCCTGACGATCACCGGGCGGATCACCTGCCTGACCTATGGAGACGGAGGGACAGCCGGATGTGGCGGGTGATCTGGTTCTTCCTCGGCGTGACGCGGCTGCAGGTGACCGGCGCGAGCCCGGAATGGTGCCTGCAGCGGCTGGCAAAGGCCCGCGTCCCGTTTCACTTCTGCGGCAAGCCGGACGCCTTCACGGCCGGGATCTGGATCCTGCGGCGCGATGAAGCGCGAGTGACCCGCCTCGTCCGCGCCGCCGGATGCGAATGCCATGTGGAGGAGAGGGGCGGCTTCCCGGCCATCTTCGGCGGGCTGCAGCGGCGGCTGTGGCTGCCGGTCTTGCTGCTCGCGGCTGCCGCAGCGGCGGTGATCGTGCCGAAATTCGTCTTTTTCTACACTGTCGAGGGCAATGAGACCGTCCCGTCGGCGCAGATCCTGCGTGAGCTGCAGGAGCTCGGCGTCGGCTTCGGGACCTACGGCCCGTCCATCAAGCCGCAGGAGCTGAAAAACCAGATGCTCCTGCGCATCCCGAAGCTCCAGTGGCTGACGGTCCAGCAGAGCGGGATGCGCGCGGTCGTCGTCGTGCGCGAGCGGCCGGAAAAAGAGCCGGTGCTCGACCGGCGCTCGCCGGTCAACGTGGTGGCCGCCCGCGCGGGCGTTCTCACGCGCGTGCAGGCCGAGGCCGGCAACTGCCTCTGCGCGCCCGGACAGGCGGTGACGGCCGGGGAGCTGCTCGTCTCGGCCTATACCGACTTCGGCTTCAAAACGCAGGTGACCGCCGCCCGGGCCGAGATCTACGCCGAGACCATCCGCAGGGCCACCTGCGTCCTGCCGCAGCACCGGAGCGTTAAGGAAGCAAAAACCGCCCGCCGCAGCGCCGTATCGCTGCTGGTCGGGCGGCGGCGGATCGCGCTCTTTGGCGGCGGCATCCCGGAAAAGCCCTGCGAAAAGGAGACAAAAACCTACTGGCTGACCCTTCCCGGCGGCTTTTCTTTGCCGTTGGGGATTGCAATTACAGGAATTTATGAGTATGATACAAGAGATGAAATTCTGCAGGAAGCAAGCGTGCAGCAGAGTCTGCTCGGGCAGATCCAGACCCGGGCGCAGCGCGATATGATCGCCGGAACGATCCTGGACAGCCGCTGCCGCATCCAGACGGCGGACGGCTGCATCCGGCTGTGCGCGACCCTGCGGTGTGAAGAAATGATTGCCCGCATGCAGCCGGCAAACCTGAAGGAAGCGATCGAATGACAGAACGAACCATCAACGCCGAGCGCGTCGAGCAGCTGATCGACGTCTTCGGCTCCTTTGACGAAAATATCCGGAAGATCGAAGACGCCTTCGGCGTCCGGATCACCAACCGCAACAACGAACTCAAGGTCTCCGGCGACGAGGAGGCGGCCGACAAGGGCTGCCGCGCCATCGAGGCGCTGCTCGCGCTTGCCGCCAAGGGCGAGGAGATCGACGAGCAGAAGGTCCGCTATCTCATCAACCTCGTCAATACCGGCAACGAAGACCAGGTCAGCAAGATCGCCAAGGACGTCGTCTGCGTCACGGCCAAGGGCCGCCCCGTCAAGGCCAAGACCATCGGCCAGCAGAACTATCTGAAGGCGATCGAGAAAAATACCATCACCATCGGCGTCGGCCCCGCCGGTACCGGCAAGACCTACCTCGCCGTGGCGGAGGCCGTGGCGGCCTTCCGCGCCAAGACGGTCAACCGCATCATCCTGACCCGCCCGGCCGTCGAGGCGGGCGAGCGGCTGGGCTTTCTGCCGGGCGACCTGCAGAACAAGGTCGACCCGTATCTGCGGCCGCTCTACGACGCGCTGTTCGACATGCTGGGGCCGGAGACCTACGGCAAATATCTCGAGCGGGGCAACATCGAGGTCGCGCCGCTGGCCTACATGCGCGGCCGGACGCTCGACGACAGCTTTATCATTCTCGATGAGGCGCAGAACACCACGCGCGAGCAGATGAAGATGTTCCTGACCCGCCTGGGCTTCGGCTCGAAGATCGTCATTACCGGCGATATCACGCAGATCGACCTGCCGGGCGACAAGGTCAGCGGCCTGAAAGAGGCCATCCGCGTGCTCGACGACGTGGAGGATATCCAGATCTGCCGCCTCACGCCCGCCGACGTGGTCCGCCATGTGCTCGTGCAGCGCATCGTCGCCGCTTACGACAAATATGAAAAGAGCCGTCTTCCAGACGACCGTGCCCGGAAGTTCACACAAAAACCGCAGACAAAGAGGAATCTGAAATGAAGCATCGTATCGTGATCCGCTGTGAAGCTCACAGCCTGAGCGATTTTGCGCTCAAGCAGCAGATCGCCAAATGTATCACCGCCGCGCTGGACAAGCAGGGCGTCGACACGCCCTGCGAGATCAACGTGCTCGTCACGGACGACGAGGGCATCCGCGCCATCAACAAGGCCTACCGCCAGATCGACAAGGCGACGGACGTGCTCTCGTTCCCGATGTTTGAGCTGACGCCCGGCAAGCTCCCCGCGTCGTGGGAGAGCTACAAGGATCCGGATACCGGCCTTGTGCCGCTCGGCGACATGGCCATCAGCCTCGAGCGGGCCAAGCAGCAGGCGGCCGAGTTCGGCCACAGCGCCCGCCGCGAGGTCGGTTACCTCACCATCCATTCCATCCTGCACCTGCTGGGCTACGACCATGTAGACGAGGGCCCGATGAAAAAGCAGATGCGCGCCGCCGAAGAGGCGATCCTCGCCGAAATCGAACTGCCGAGATGATGGAGCAGAATCTTTTTATCCGCCGCGCTGCAGTCACGGATGCGGAGTTGCTTGCCGAGACCCGGCGCAGCGCATGGGACGCGACGTATCGTGGAATCTATCCGGATGCATGGATCGACGAATATGATCTTGCTGAACAGACGCAGCGGGAACGGGCGAGGCTGGAGCAGACAGATTATATGGCATATCTGGTCATGGACGGCGGCCAGTGTGCAGGCTATTTCAGCTATGGCGCGGCAAGCCACGGTGGCTATAAGGACTTTTCTTTTTGCCTCAATTCTCTGTACCTGCTGCCGCCGTACCAGCATATGGGCCTGGGTCGACGCATCTTTGCACAGGTGCGTCAGGCCGCGCGGGAACGGAAACTGGACAGTTTTTTCTGCGGCTGCAATGTACATAATCTGCCCGCACGGCGCTTTTATGAAAAAATGGGCGGCGTGGTCGGAGAAATTGATGACGGACATGAGAATCTGGCCGAGGACCAGATGTATTTTGAATTTTGCACAGGAGAACAGATATGAAAACCAAAACCGCGATGATCACGATCGCCGGGCGGCCGAATGTCGGCAAGTCTACGCTTGCCAACGCGCTCGTCGGCGAGAAGATCGCCATCGTATCCCATAAGCCCCAGACCACCCGCAACCGCATCTGCGCCATCGTCGACCGCGGCGATACGCAGCTCGTCTTCATCGACACCCCGGGCTTCCACCGCCCGCGCACGAAGCTCGGCGACTATATGGTGAACGTTGTCAACCAGTCGGTCGCCGACGTCGACGCCGTCATTCTGCTCGTCGAGCCGATCGCCAACGTCGGCCCGCAGGAGCAGGAGCTCATCGAAAAGATCAAGGAGGCGAACGTCCCCGCGATCCTCGTCATCAATAAGATCGACACGGTGGAAAAGGAAAACCTGCTGCCGGTCATCGCGGCCTATAAGGACCTTATGGACTTCGTGGATGTCATCCCCATCAGCGCCAAGTGGCACGACGGGCTGGACAGCCTCATGCAGGTCTGCGAGGGCTTTGCGCAGGAAGGGCCGTTCATGTTCCCGGAAGGGATCTCGACCGATATGCCGGAAAAGCAGGTCATGGCCGAGATCATCCGCGAAAAGCTCCTCTGGAACCTCGAAAAGGAGATCCCGCATGGGACCGCGGTCGAGATCACGAAATTCTCCGAGCGGGATGACGGCATCATCGACCTCGACGCGACGATCTACTGCGAAAAGGCCAGCCACAAGGGCATCATCATCGGCAAAAACGGCCAGATGCTCAAAAAGATCAGCACCGATGCCCGCAAGGACTGCGAGCGCTTCATGGGCACGAAGGTCTTTCTGCAGACCTGGGTCCGCGTCAAGGAAAACTGGCGCGACAGCGACTTCATGATCTCCAACTTCGGCTATCACAAAGACTGAAACTGCCAGCATAGCGTCTGCCCGACCGGCTCATCCTAATCCCAGAGGAGGGCGAGCCAATGAAAGCAGAATTTTTGTGGGAAGTTTTTACCGAGACCGGCGCGCCGGAGGCGTATCTGCTCTACAAGGACGCCGGACGCGCAGCATCCGCCATGAGCAAACGGGAAGCAGCCTATGTACCTGACGACACGGGGGCTTGTCCTCCGGACAACAGAATATAAGGAGACGGACCGCATCCTGACGATCCTGACCGATCACGACGGGCTCCTTTCCGTCAAGGCCCGCGGCGTGCGCTCGAACCGGTCGAAGCTCAAGGGCGCCTGCCAGCTGCTGACGTATGCCGAGTTCACCATCAGCGATGCGCGCGGCTTCACGGCTATCACCGAGGCGACGGCCATCGAGATGTTCCCGGAGCTGCGCAATGACCTGCTGCTGCTGTCGCTTGCGAGCTATTTTGCCCAGCTGGCGGAGGTTTTGTCGCAGGAGGATGCGTCGAGCCCGGCGCTGCTGTCTTTGATCCTGAACGCGCTTTACGCGCTATCAAAGCTCAAAAAGCCGCCGCGGCTCGTCAAGGCCGCGACGGAGCTGCGGCTGGCCGCCATCGCGGGCTATATGCCGGAGCTTTCCGGCTGCTGTGTGTGCGGCAGGGAAGACCCGGACCGCTTTTCCATCGCCGACGGGACGCTGGTATGCGCCGGCTGCCGCGCGTCCGACGGGGTGCGGATGCCGCTGTCTCCGGCGTCGCTGGCGGCGATGCGGTACATCGTCTCCTGCCCGGATAAGAAGCTCTTTTCCTTCACGCTCACGGGCGCTGCGGAAAAGGAGCTGTGCGACGCGGCGGAGAGCTATCTGCTGACCCAGCTCGAGCGCAGCTTTTACACCCTCGACTTTTATAAATCACTTCTGGTTGAATAGAAGGCCCCGCCGGATCCGGACGGGAGCCGAAAGAACAGGAACCGCTTATGAACGAACAATATGAAAAATCCCTGAGCAAGCTCGAGCTGGACAAGGTCCTCTCGCTGCTTGCCGACCACGCCTCCTCGCAGGCGGCGAAGGACCGCTGCATGGCCATCCGCCCGTCTGCGGACGCGGATGAGATCCGGCACCTGCTGGAAGAGACGAGCGCGGCCTGCAAATGCATCACGATCAAGGGCTCGCCGTCGTTCGGCGGGCTGTATGACGTCGGCGCGTCGCTCGACCGCGCGTACCGCGGGGGCTGCCTCAGCCCGGAGGAACTGCTGCGGATCGCCGGCGTGCTGCGTGCCGCGCGGCAGGCGAAGAGCTATGCCGAGGGCGAGGGCGCACAGGAAGCTTCGGTCCTTGATCTGTATTTTCAGCAGATCACGAGCAATAAATACCTCGAAGAACGCATCTTCAACTCCATCCTCTCCAAAGACGAGATCGCGGATGCGGCCAGCAGCGAGCTTGCCTCCATCCGCCGCAAGATCCGCCAGCAGAGCGCGAAGATCCGCGAGTCCCTGCAGAAGATCATCACCTCGCCGTCCTACGCGAAGATCCTGCAGGAGCCGATCGTGACGATCCGGTCCGACCGCTTTGTCGTGCCCGTCAAGGCCGAGTGCAAGGGGCAGCTGCCCGGACTCGTCCATGACGTGTCTTCCTCCGGCAGCACCTACTTCATTGAGCCCATGTCCGCCGTCAACGGCAACAACGAGCTGCGCGAGCTGTTCATGGCCGAGCGCAAGGAGATCGAGCGTATCCTCGCCGAGCTCTCCGCGGAGTCAGCCGACCACCGCGAGCAGATCAAGCTCGACTACGATGTGCTGCTCGAGCTTGAGTGCATTTTCGCCCGGGCGCGGCTGTCGTTCGCCATGCGGGCCATCTGCCCGGAGGTGCGGACCGACGGCCAGCTGAACCTCATCCGGGCCCGCCATCCGCTCATCACCGGCAAGACGGTCGTCCCGATCTCCGTGCGGCTGGGCAGCGATTTTGACACGCTCATCATCACCGGCCCCAACACCGGCGGCAAGACCGTCACGCTCAAGACCATCGGCCTGCTCACGCTCATGGCCGAGTGCGGTCTGCATATCCCTGCCGACGACGGCAGCTCCATCAACGTCTACGAGCAGGTCTTCGCCGACATCGGCGACGAGCAGTCCATCGAGCAGTCGCTTTCCACCTTCTCGTCGCATACAAAGAATATCGTGGAGATCCTCAAGGTCTGCGACCGCGACAGTCTCGTCCTCTTCGACGAGCTCTGCGCCGGTACCGACCCGGCAGAGGGCGCGGCGCTCGCCATCGCCATCATCGAGTTCTGCCGCAAATGCGGCGCCGGCGTCGCCGCCACAACGCACTACGCCGAGCTCAAGCTCTACGCCATGCGCACGAGCGGCGTCATGAACGCCTCGTGCGAGTTCAACGTCGAGACTCTGCAGCCGACCTACCGGCTGCTCATCGGCGTGCCCGGCAAGTCCAATGCGTTTGCCATCTCCAAGCGCCTGCGGCTGGACGACGGCATCCTGGAGCAGGCGCGGAGCCTGGTCAGCCAGAACGACGTGAATTTCGAGGATGTTCTGACCCAGCTCGACCAGCAGCGGCAGGAGATGGAGAAGGCGAAGGAAGAAGCCGAGCGCCTGCGCCGCGAGACCGAGAAGCAGAAGGAAAAATCCGACGAATACTACGCCCAGATCAAGCAGGAGAAGGAAAAGGCAGCCCAGCAGGCTCGCAAGGAGGCCCAGTTCATCATCGACGACGCCCGCCGCGCGGCGGACGCAGTCTACGAAGAGCTCAAGCAGCTGCGCAAGCAGGCCAAAAACGGCGCCTTTATCCCCGGCTCCAACGAAAAGCAGGCCGGGATGCGCCGCAGCCTCAACGAGGCGGAGCAGAAGCTGCAGCCGCAGCGCGAGCAGAAGGCCCGGCCCGAGGCGACCCGCGCCATCCGCGTGGGCGACACCGTGGAGCTGCTGAAGCTCGGCACGAAGGCATCGGTGCTCGCCATCAACAAGGACGGCAGCTACCAGCTGCGCGCCGGGATCATGCAGGTGACGGCGAAGCCCGACGAGGTGTATCTGCTTGAAAACGAGACGCAGAATGCGGCCAAAAAGGTCATCGCGGGCAAGGTCCGCGAGCTCAAGGCCGCGGCCCAGCCGGAGCTCGACATCCGCGGCATGGCCGTCGACGAGGCGCTGCCGGTCCTGGATAATTTCCTGGACGCGGCCTACATGGGAAATCTGCCGAACGCCCGCATCATCCACGGCAAGGGCACCGGCGTGCTCCGCTCCGCCGTGCAGGAGGAACTGCGCCGCTGCAAATACGTCAAGTCGTTCCGCCTCGGCGTCTACGGTGAGGGCGAGTCTGGCGTGACGATCGTGGAATTCAAGTGAATGCGGAAGAAAGTGGAAGTGTCATGAAATAATGATTGACATTTCAATGAAATTTGCTAAAATTAGAAAGACGAAAGAGAGTGCCCAGCCTTGTACATCGGGCACGCCCAGCATGATATATAAGGAGTGTCGTCTATGTACATGCAGCAATCCATCGTAAAGTGCGAATCCGGCCTTTATAACCGTCAGGCCACCTACTTCATTCAGAAGGCCAACGAGTTCAAGTCCAGCATCTGGGTCGAGGTGGAAGACCGCAGGATCAACGCCAAGAGCCTGCTCGGCGTTCTGTCCATGGGCATCACCAAGGGCACGCGCGTCAGCATCATTGCTGAGGGCCCCGATGAGGAAGAAGCAGTCAAGGCACTGACCGATATGCTCGTAAAAGAGGTTTTCTGAGCATTTTTCATCCGGAACCGACAGGAGGGGCGCTGCCCCTCCTGTCCATGTACTTTGAATCTGATTTGCCGGCGTTGCGTCTGCAGCGCTTTTTTTATTCGTATGACATTTGAAGAACTCAAAGACAAGGCGCTCTCGCTGCCCTACGAGCCGGGCGTGTACCTGATGCAGGACAAGACCGGCACGGTCATCTACGTCGGCAAGGCGAAGAAGCTCAAAAACCGCGTCAGCCAGTATTTTCAGGATACGGCCTCCCATACGCCGAAGACGCGGAAGATGGTCTCGCAGATCGACCATTTCGACACCATCGTCGCCCGGTCGGAATTTGAGGCGCTCGTGCTCGAATGCTCGCTCATCAAGCGGCACATGCCCAAGTACAACATCCTCCTGAAGGATGACAAGGGCTACCCGTATCTGCGCGTCGATCTGGCGGAGGACTATCCCACCATGCAGATGGTCAGCCGCATTACCGGCGACAAGGCCAGCTACTTCGGCCCCTTCGGCGGCCGCTTCGTGACGCAGCATGTGATCGATACGCTGCGGCTGACGCTCAAGCTGCCCGGCTGCTCCAAGCAGTTCCCGCGCGACCTCGGCAAGGAGCGCCCCTGCCTGAATTACCACATGAACAACTGCGACGGCTGGTGCCAGCTCTCGCGCAGCCAGAAGGACTACCACGCCCGGATGGAGCAGGCCGTCCTCATCCTGCAGGGGAACTACAAGCAGGTGGCGGGCGAGCTGCGCGCGCAGATGGAGACCGCGGCGGACAAGCTGCAGTTTGAGCTGGCGGCGTCGCTGCGCGACCGGCTGCGGGCCGTGGAATCCCTTGGCGAAAAGCAGCTCGTCACGGCCGGGACGATGGCCAACACCGACGTCATCGGCTACTATCAGAACGAAACGCGGGCCTGTTTTGCAGTCCTGCATTATGTAAACGGAAGCCTGCTCGATAAGGAATACGAGATCCTCGCCACGGCCGACGATCCGAAGGAGGCCGTCTCGTCGCTCGTCAAGCAGTTTTATCTTGTTCGCGGCGCGGCGCCCAAGGTCATTCTGACACCGTTTGAGATGGAGGACGCGGAGCTGTTCTCCGCGCTTTTGCAGCAGGAGCTGGGCAAGAAGGTCCTCATCCGTATGCCGCAGCGCGGCGACAACGTCCGTCTGGTCGAGCTGGCGCAGAAAAACGCCCGCGAAGAAGCCGAGCGCATCACCACCAAGGCGGAGCGCCGCACCGGCACGCTCGGCGTGCTGGCCGATATGCTCCACCTGCCGGATACCCCGCACCGGATGGAATCCTACGACATCTCCAACCTGGCCGGGACGGATATTGTCGCCTCCATGGTCGTCTTTCAGGATGGAAAGCCGCTCAAATCGGCCTATAAGCGCTTCAAGGTCGAGGGCCTGACCGATCAGGACGACTACGCGTCCATGCATCAGGTCCTGCTGCGGCGGCTGACGCACTATGTCCAGCAGGATGCGGGCTTCGCAGAGCGCCCGGACGTGCTGCTCATCGACGGCGGCATCGAGCACGCGCGGGTCGCGGAGGACGTGCTGCAGACGCTCGGGCTGTCGATCCCGACCTACGGCATGGTCAAGGACGACCGCCACCGCACCAGAGCGCTCGTCACCGCTGCGGGCGATGAGATCGCCATCAGCGCCGTTCCGTCTGTGTTCGCCCTCATCGGCACCATCCAGGAGGAGACGCACCGCTTTGCCATCACGTACCAGCGCACGCTCCGCTCGCGCCGCATGAAGGCCTCCGGACTGGAGGATATCCCCGGCATCGGCGAAAAGCGGCGGCAGGCGCTGCTGAAGAAATTCCGCTCCGTCAAGGCCATTTCCCAGGCCGGACAGGCCGAGCTGGAGCAGGTCCTGCCGGTCCCGGCCGCGCAGGCCGTCTACCGGCATTTTCACCCGCAGGAAGGAGGAACCGCATGCGCGTCATCACAGGAACCGCCAGAGGCGTCCCGCTGAAGGCTCCGAAGGGCATGGATACCCGCCCGACCATGGACCAGGTCAAGGAGGGCATTTTCTCCGCCATCCAGTTTGAAGTGGAGGGGCGGCGCGCGCTCGACCTGTTTGCGGGTTCGGGCCAGCTCGGCATCGAGGCGCTCAGCCGCGGCGCGGCGCACTGCACCTTTGTGGACAAGGGCAGGGAGCCCATCGCCGTCATCCGGGAGAACCTGAAAAAGACAAGGCTGGAAGAACGTGCTACGGTCGTGCAGGCAGATTACAGTTCCTGGCTGAAAACCTGCCGCCAGCAGTACGATCTGATCCTTCTGGACCCGCCTTATGCAGAAGTTTTTTTGGAAACTGCCCTAAAAATCGTATCAGAAATTGACATTTTGACGAACAGTGGTATAATAGTCTGTGAAAGACCCTTTGACAAGACCCTGCCGGAGCACATCCCGGGCCTTGTCCGTTACCGCGATTACCGCTATGGCAAAGCCGCGGTGACGATCTTCCGCAGAGGATAACCGTCTGGAGGACGCATGAAAACAGCCATTTATCCCGGCAGCTTCGATCCTGTCACGAACGGTCACCTCAACATCATCACCCGGGCCGCCCGGAGCTTTGACCGGCTGATCGTCTGTGTGATGTACAACTGTGAAAAAAGCCCCATGTTCACGCCGGAAGAGCGTGTGGATCTGATCCGCCGCGTGACCGCCGGCATCCCCAATGTCGAGGTCATGCACTCCGACAAGCTGCTGGCCGATTTTGCGCGCGAACAGGGCAGCTCCATTATCATCAAGGGCCTGCGGGCCGTTTCTGATTTTGAACGCGAATTCCAGATGGCGCTCATGAATCACAAACTCAATCCCGGACTTGATACCATGTTCCTGACTGCCGAGCACCAGTTCATGTACCTGAGCTCCAGCGCTGTCAAGGAGCTGGGCCGGTATGATGCCGACGTGAGTGATTTTCTCCCGGCCGAGATCATCCCGGACTTCAAGGCTCGCATGATGGAGCAAATCTAAGGAGGTAATTTTATGGCAAGCGGTATTGAAGAGATCCTGACAACGTTATACGAGATGGTGCAGGATGCGTGGAGCCTTCCGCTCGGCGCAGACAAGTGCGTGCTCGAACGCGACAAGGTCCTCGATCTTCTCGATGAGATCAGCAACCAGCTTCCCGGTGAGCTCAAGCAGGCCAAGACGATCGTCGAATCCCGCAATGAGGTCATTACCAACGCCAAGCGCGAAGCCGAGAATATTCTCAAGCAGGCCGAGCAGCGTGCCCGCCAGATGATCTCGCACGAAGAGGTCTATCTGCAGGCCCAGAAGGAGGCCGACGATCTCATGAAGAACGCCCAGGCCAAGATCAAGGAGCTGCGTCAGGTCACCAACGACTATGTCGACGACTCCATGAAGCGCACGGAAGACGCCATCGCCCAGGCGCTCAGCGAGGTCCGCGAGTCGCGCAGCAAGTTCCGCGCGCTGGTCAACCCGCAGCAGGCAAAGCCCTCGCCCATCATCGAGGACGTGTAAGCGTCCGATCCCCATATCGTCACAAGCTGAGAAGAGGAGTAAGACCCGAAGACGCAGCCCCAGAGAGAAGGCGGCCGGTGCAAGCCTTTGCGCGTGCGGATCTTTGTCGCCTCCGAGCTGTCGGGCTGAACGCAGTAAGCCCGGCCGGGTCCTCCCGTTACAGAGGCTTGAGCGCCCGGCCTTCCGGGAATGCAGGTGGTACCACGGTCTATGATCGCCCTGAGCTGTTGCTCAGGGCGTTTTTCGTATCGAAAGGAGCTATATGACAGAGTATCGATTTGTATTGACGCCATACGACCCCTCGCTTGCAGATGAGCTTTCCCGCGCGCTTGAAAAGCGGACGGAGCTGTCTTCACGAAAAAAATATCCCGGCCTCTGGCGGCAGACCGACCGGCTGCACGCCTATAACGAACGAACCGGAAACGCCGGAACCGGAAAGGGCAGAAAAATCTTCCGCACAGTATTGACGATCGTACTTCTTCTGCTGGGTTTATTCCTGCTGATTCCCGGTCTGATGGATCCCAAGAACCTGAAGGGACCATTGATCGTGGGGATTCTCGCCGTTTCCTGTGCGCTGTTCCGCATTGCCATTTCCATTCTGAACCGGCGCGGGCAGAAGCGGGATCCACGCTACGACGCGGCGGCCGAAAAAGTCTTTGCAAAGCTGCGGCAGTTTGACACTGCCAACCATCCGCGCGCTGTTTTTTCAGAGGATGGTATGCACGTGGAAGACGACGAGACCAGCAGCCGGTTCCCGCTGAATACCTTCGATACGATGATTGAAACGCCGTCCCTTTTCGTCATGACCTATGACGGCACTGTCACGGCGTTAAAAAAGTCCGACCTGACTGGGACTGACCCGGCGGATTTCTGCGCATGGCTGCGGGAAGTACTGCCGTGTCCGGTTACGGAAATTAGTTGACATAAGATATTACTTGAATGGAGTAACAATATGAAAAAAGATTTACCGAAAACCTATGACCCGAAGCTGGTCGAAAGCGCCATCTATGACATGTGGATGGACAACGACTGCTTCAAGGCCAATCCGGACCCCGACAAGAAGCCGTATTCCATCGTCATGCCGCCTCCCAACGTCACCGGCCAGCTCCACATGGGCCACGCGCTCGATTCCACGCTGCAGGATATCCTGACGCGCTACAAGCGCATGGAGGGCTACAGCGCCCTGTGGCTGCCCGGCACGGACCATGCCGGCATCGCGACCCAGATCAAGGTCGAAGAGGAGCTGCGTGTCAAGGAGGGCAAGACCCGCTATGACCTCGGCCGCGAGAAGTTCCTCGAGCGCGTCTGGGCATGGAAGGAAAAGTACGGCAGCCGCATCGTCGAGCAGCAGCGCAAGCTCGGCGTCAGCTGCGACTGGTCGCGCAGCCGCTTCACCATGGATGAGGGCTGCTCCAGAGCCGTGCGCGAGGCCTTCTGTGAGATGTACGACAAGGGCCTCATCTACAAGGGCAGCCGCATCATTAACTGGTGCCCGCACTGCCTGACGGCGCTGTCCGACGCCGAGGTCGAATATGTCGACAAGCCCGGCCACCTGTGGTATATCCGCTATCCGCTCTCCGACGGTTCCGGCGACATCGTCGTCGCCACGACCCGCCCGGAGACCATGATGGGCGATACCGGCGTGGCCGTCAACCCGAACGACGAAAAGTTCCAGCACCTCATCGGCAAGACCTGCATCCTGCCCATCATGAACCGCGAGATCCCCATCGTGGGCGACGAATACTGCGAGATCGGCTTCGGCACCGGCGCGGTCAAGATGACTCCGGCGCACGACCCCAACGACTTTGAGGTCGGCCTGCGCCACAACCTCGACGTCATCCGCGTCATCGCCGACAACGGCACGATCAACGAAAACGGCGGCAAGTACAACGGCATGGACCGCTACGAGTGCCGCAATGCCCTCGTCAAGGACCTCGAGGAGCAGGGGTATCTGGTCAAGACCGAGCCCTATTCCCACAACGTCGGCACCTGCTACCGCTGCCATAACGATGTCGAGCCGCTCATCTCCGCGCAGTGGTTCGTCAAGATGAAGCCCCTGGCCGAGGAAGCCATCCGCGTCGTCAAGGACGGCACGATCAAGTTCGTCCCCGAGCGCTTCTCGAAGACCTACCTCAACTGGATGGAAAACGTCCACGACTGGTGCATCTCCCGCCAGCTCTGGTGGGGCCATCAGATCCCCGCGTGGTACTGCGACGAATGCGGCCATATCAACGTCTCCCGCGAAGACCCGACGAAGTGCGAGAAGTGCGGCTGCACGCATCTGACCCGCGACGAAGACGTGCTCGATACCTGGTTCTCGTCCGGCCTGTGGCCGTTCTCCACGCTGGGCTGGCCGGATCTCGATTCCGAAGACCTCAAATACTGGTACCCGACGACCGACATGGTCACGGGCTATGATATCATCTTCTTCTGGGTGGCGCGCATGGTCGTCTCCGGCATGGAGCAGATGAAAAAGGAGCCGTTCAAGACCGTCTTCATCCACGGCCTCGTCCGCGACGACAAGGGCCGCAAGATGTCCAAGTCCCTCGGCAACGGCATCGACCCGCTGGAAATGGCCGAGAAGTGCGGCGCGGACGCCCTGCGCTTCAACCTCATCACCGGCAACTCGCCCGGCAACGACATGCGCTTCTACGTCGAAAAGTGCGAAGCCATGCGCAACTTTGCCAACAAGATCTGGAACGCGAGCCGCTACGTGCTCATGAACCTGACCGTGGAAGAGACCGGCCTGCCCGATGCCGCCGATCTTGAGATCGAGGATAAGTGGGTCCTGACAAAGCTCAATACGCTCATCAAAGAAGTCACCGAGAATATGGACGCCTACGAGCTCGGCGTGGCCTCCGCCAAGGTCTATGACTTCATCTGGGACACCTACTGCGACTGGTATATCGAGCTCACCAAGGCCAGACTCTACGGCGAGAATGAAAAGAGCAAGCTCGCCGCGCTGAAGGTCCTGGTCTATGTGCTCGACCAGTTCCTGCGGCTGCTGCATCCGTTCATGCCGTTCATCACGGAAGAGATCTGGCAGGCCATCCCGCACGAGGGCAAATTCCTCATGCTGGCTGACTGGCCGAAGTACGACGAGAGCCTGAACTTCGGCGCCGAGGCCGCGCACATGGAATCCGTCATGAACGCCATCCGCTCCATCCGCAACCGCCGCGCCGAGATGAACGTTCCGCCGTCGAAGAAGAGCACGCTCTACGTCGTGTCCGACAAGGGCGAGATCTTCCGGCAGGGCGAGGGCTTCATCTGCCGTCTGGCGTATGCCGACAAGGTCATCATCTGCGAGAACGACCCGGAGGGCCACGAGAACATGGTCTGCGTCGTCACGAATGACGCCAAGCTCTATATCCCGCTGGAGGAGCTGATCGACTTTGAGAAGGAGCTGGCCCGCCTCGAAAAGGAAAAGGCCAACTGCCTCAAGCAGATCGCCATGTTCGAGGGCAAGCTCTCGAACGAGGCCTTCGTCTCCCGCGCGCCGGAAAAGGTCGTGGCCGAGCAGCGTGAGAAGCTCGAAAAGAACAGAGCCCTGCTCGCACAGCTGGAAGAAAGTGAAAAGCGGCTCCGCCGGTAACGGTTTCGACCGGAATTTCACCGATTGATTTCTATAATGGACACACAGGAATGCTCCTGTGTGTCCATTTTTTATCTGGAGGCGAACAAATGAATCTCACAAGCTTTTTGCAGGACAAGCAGCTGACCATCGCGCTGCGCGGCGAGATCGACCACCACAGCGCGAAGGATATCATGCGTGTTGTCGGCAACAAAATCGAGCTCTATCTGCCGCGCGTCTGCGTGCTGGATTTCCGGGAGGTCACGTTTATGGACTCGAGCGGCATCGCCATCGTGATCGCCTGCGTCCGCCATATGCGGCAGCTGCGCGGCGAGGTGATCCTCAGAAGCGTGCCGCCGCAGCCGATGAAGGTGCTCCGGGCCTCCGGGATCGAGCGCATCGCAACCTTGGAAGATGAAAGGAGTCTGGTCCATGAAAGCTGAAAATGAAATGACGCTGACCTTCCCCAGCCGGTCCGCCAACGAGGCCTTTGCCCGCGCGGCCGTCGCCTGCTTTGCCGCGCAGCTCGACCCGAATCTCGAGGAGCTGAACGATATCAAGACCGCCGTCTCCGAGGCGGTCACCAACTGCATCGTCCACGCCTACCGCGATACGATCGGCCTCGTGACCATCCGCTGCCGCATCCTGCCGGACAGCGTCCTCGACGTTGTCGTGCGCGACAAGGGCTGCGGGATGGAGGACATCGAAAAGGCCCGCACGCCCATGTTCACGACCGGCGGCCCCGAGCGCAGCGGCATGGGCTTTACGATCATGGAGAGCTTCATGACCTCGCTGCAGGTCACGTCGAAGCCGGGGCGGGGGACGACGGTACATATGAAGCGGAAGATCGTGCAGCGGGGGAAGAACGCTTGAGCGAGACGATCACGCTCATCACGCAGGCTCAGCAGGGCGACCGGACGGCCACGGAGCGGCTCGTGACGGAGAATACCGGACTGATCTGGTCGATCGCGCGGCGGTATTTCGGCCGCGGCGTGGAGCCGGACGATCTGTTCCAGCTGGGCTGCGTCGGCTTTCTCAAGGCCGTCGAGGGCTTTGACACGGCCTACGGCACGCAGTTTTCCACCTACGCCGTGCCGAAGATCGCAGGGGAGATCCGCCGCTTCCTGCGCGACGACGGCGCCGTCAAGGTCAGCCGCAGCATCAAGGAGCGCGCGGCTGCCATCAAAAAAACGCGCGAGCGCCTGACCGGCGACTTCGGCCGCGAGCCGACGGTATCCGAGCTGTCGGAGGCCATGGGGCTATCGCCTGAGGAGATCGCCAGCGCCGAGACGGCCACCAGCGCCGCCGAATCGATCCAGCGGCAGACCGGCGAGGAGGGTTTTTCCCTTGAAGACGTCCTCTGCACGGACGGCATGGAGGAAAAGCTGCTGGAAAAGCTCGCCCTGCGGGAGGCGCTGCGGCATCTGGGCGAGAAGGAGCGGCTCGTCATCCAGCTGCGCTATTACCACAGCCTGACGCAGCAGCGCGTGGCGGAGCTCATCGGCGTCTCGCAGGTCCAGGTCAGCCGGATCGAAAAGAAAGCGCTCGAACGGCTTCGAACATTTTTTTGATATCGACAAATCCGGTCAGATGCGGTAGAATATCCATAGTTTATTGAAGCGTCAGCTGACGCAAAGGTGAAGCTATGGAACAGACATTTGAATCCCGATTTCTGGCCGCCCGCCGCGCGGTCATCGCCGCGCGCTTTCAGAATCTCAACGCCATGCAGCTCGAGGGCGTCCTGACCACACAGGGCCCGCTGCTGCTGCTGGCCGGCGCGGGCAGCGGCAAAACGACGGTCCTCATCAACCGCATTGCGAACCTCATCGCCTTCGGTGAAGGCTCCGACTCGCAGGAGGTCCCGGACTACGTGACCGAAGAGGACCTTACATATCTCGAAACGTACCTCAAAACGCAGGATCCCGCCATGCAGCTGCAGGCCGAGCGCCTGTGCGCGCTCCGGCCCGCCGCGCCGTGGTCTATCCTCGCCATCACGTTCACCAACAAGGCCGCCAACGAGCTCAAAAGTCGGCTGCAGGCGCTGCTCGGCGATTACGCCATGGAAGTCTGGGCCATGACGTTCCACGCGGCCTGCTGCCGCATCCTGCGGCGGGAGATCGACCGGCTGGACGGCTATACCGGCCGCTTCACGATCTACGACTCGAGCGATTCCGAGCGCGTGATGAAGGATATCCTTCGCGATTTTGACCTGGACGAAAAGGTACTGCCGCCACGGCTGGCCCTGTCCGTCATCAGCAAGGCCAAGGACCGGCGGCAGGACCCGGCGGCGTTTTCCAAACACGCCGGGAAGTCCGGCGATTTCCGCATGGACCGCATCGCGCAGCTCTACGAGGAATACGACAAGCGTCTGCACGAGGCGAACGCGCTCGACTTTGACGACATCATCCTCAAGACCGTCGAGCTGCTCGAGACCTTCGAGGACGTGCGGACCTATTACCAGCAGAAGTTCCACTACGTCATGATCGACGAATATCAGGACACGAACCAGCTGCAGTACCAGCTGACGTCGCTGCTCGCGGGCGGATACGAAAATATCTGCGTCGTCGGCGACGACGATCAGTCGATCTACAAATTCCGCGGTGCGACGATCGAGAACATCCTCTCGTTTGAAAAGCAGTTCAAGGGCACGCGCGTGATCCGGCTCGAGCAGAACTACCGCTCGACGCAGGCGATTTTGAACGCGGCGAACGCCGTCATCGCGCACAACCGCGGCCGCAAGGGCAAAAAGCTCTGGACCGAAAACGCTGCCGGCGACCAGATCACCGTCTATGAGGCCTCCAGCGAAACGGACGAGGCTAATTTTGTGACCAACCGCATCATCTCCATGTCAAAGGGGAAGAATTTCAAGGACTTCGCCGTGCTCTACCGCACGAACGCGCAGTCCAACGCGGTCGAAAACTCGTTCAAGCGCAGCGGCATCCCGTACCGCATCATCGGCGGCACGCGCTTCTTTGACCGCGCGGAGGTCAAGGACATGCTGGCCTACCTTTGCGTCATCAATAACCGCGCCGACGAGCTGCGGCTGCAGCGCATCATCAATAACCCGCCGCGCGGCATCGGCGGCAAGACGCTCGAAATGGCCGAGCGGCAGGCGGCCGCGGCCGGCGTCCCGCTGTACACGGTCGTCTCCGACCCCTACAGCTACCCGAGCCTGGAAAAGGCGGCTGCGAAGCTCATGGCCTTCACGGTCATCATCGAGGAATGCGCGGAGCTGCTGCAGAAGCTGCCGCTGCCGGATTTCTATGAGGAGGTCATGACGCGCACCGGCTATCTGCAGATGCTCGAGGAGAAGGGCGACGTGGAATCCCGCACCCGCGCGGAGAACGTCCGCGAGCTCAAATCCAGCATCCTCAGCTACATGGAAAACACCGAGACGCCCACGCTGGCAGGCTTCCTGGAGGAGATCGCCCTCTATACGGACATTGAGCAGTACGACCCGGATGCCGATGCCGTCGTCATGATGACGATGCACGCGGCCAAGGGTCTGGAGTTCCCGAACGTGTTCCTTGTCGGCCTGGAGGAGGGACTGTTCCCCTCGAACCGCTGCATGAGCGAGCCGGAGGAGCTGGAAGAGGAGCGGCGGCTGTGCTACGTCGCCATCACCCGGGCCAAGCAGCATCTGGTCATCACCTACGCGCGCCAGCGTATGCTCTACGGCCGCACGACAACAAATCTGCCGTCCCGCTTCGTCGACGAGCTCCCGGCCGAGTCGGTCAAGCGCATCGGCGCGCCGAAGCCGAGCTACCAGCAGACTGAGCCGAGGCAATACGGCTCGTTCGGCCGCGTCAGCATCTACGGCGACAGCTATAACGACTTTTCCCAGATCCCCACGCGGCCGAAGCCGCAGAAGGACTATTCCGTCCACACCGCACCGAAGCCTGCGCCAAAGGTCAGCTTTGCCGCAGGCGAGATGGTCCAGCACAAGGCCTTTGGCCGCGGCATGATCCTGACGGTCCTGCCGATGGGCAACGACGCGCTGCTGGAAATCGCCTTTGACGGCGTCGGCACCAAGCGCCTCATGGCCAACACGGCGGCGCAGCACATGAAAAAGCTGTAATATCCCCGGCGCTCCGGCATAGCCTATGCTGGGGGTGTATGGAGATGAGCCGGAGGAAGCGAAGACGCAGAAGGATCCTTCTGATCGCGCTGCTGCTTGTTATTACGGGGCTGATCCTGCTCACGCAGCTGCATCTGTCACCGTATATCCGCGAGCTTGCACGCAATCAGGCGGTCAACGCCGCATCGAACGCCATCACAGGATCCGTCAGCGAAATGCTCCGCACGGGCAACACGGATTTTTCCCGCGTGATCGTGCTGGAAAAGGATGTACAGGGCAACATTACCGCGCTCCGCACGGACATGGGCCAGGTCGAGCGGATGAAGATCGAGGTGCTCGGCGCGCTCGACGGGCTCATCGACCAGATCAATACGCAGCAGATGGGTATTCCGCTCGGAAATCTCCTGCTGCCGGATCTTCTGGCCGGGACAGGGCCGGTCCTGCCCGTCAAGGCCGTCAGCCTCACCGTGTCGAATGCTGACTTTTTCTCGGATTTCTCAGAGGCCGGCATCAACCAGACCCTGCAGACGCTCAAGGTCAAATTCACCATCAGCCTGACCATTCTCACGACGGTCGGCTATGAGTCGGTCGACGTGGACAGCGACGTGATGGTGGCGCAGACCGTGATCGTCGGCCGGGTACCAGAAACTTATGTAAACTTAGGACATCTTGCCGCAGCAGAAGGTTGGGATCAATATGGAACCGAAACAGCAGATCGAACAGCTGACCCGGGAACTTGAGCACGCCGGATATCTCTACTACGTGCTCGATAACCCGGAGATGAGCGACTATGACTATGACCACAAGCTCCGCCAACTCGAGGAGCTGGAAGCACAGTACCCGCAGTATGCCTCGCCGCTCAGCCCGACGCGCCGCGTCGGCGGGCAGGCGCTGAGCGAATTCGTCAAGGTACGCCACGCCGTCCCGCTGGAGAGCCTGCAGGACGTGTTTTCCTTTGACGAGCTGAGGGACTTCGATGCGCATGTGCGCGAGGAGGAGCCGGACGCGGAATACTCCGTCGAGCCGAAGGTCGACGGGCTGTCCGTGGCGCTGGAATACGTGGACGGCCGCTTTGTCCGCGGCGCGACCCGCGGCGACGGCCTCATCGGCGAGGACGTGACGGAGAATCTGAAGACCGTCCGCTCCATCCCCATGACGCTGGAGCATGCGCCTGCGCGGCTGATCGTGCGCGGCGAGGTCTTCATGCCCCGCGCTAGCTTTGAAGCGCTCAACGCCGAGCAGGAGAAGCTCGGCAAGCCGCTGTTTGCCAACCCGCGCAACGCCGCGGCGGGCTCTTTGCGCCAGCTGGACCCGGGCGTGGCGGCAAAGCGAAAGCTCGACATTCTCGTCTTCAACCTGCAGCTCGCGGAGGGCGTCACGTTCCGGACGCACAGCGAAACGCTCGACTATCTGCGGGCGCTCAAGTTCAAGGTCATACCTTACACGCTCTGCCGCGATATGGACAAAGCGGAGCAGCTGATCACCCAGCTCGGTGAGACCCGCTACGAGCTGCCGTATGATATCGACGGAGCCGTCATGAAGCTCAACAGTCTGGCCGGGCGCGAGCGGCTCGGCAGCACGGCGAAGTTCCCGCGCTGGGCCGCGGCCTTCAAATATCCGCCGGAGATCAAGGAGACCGTGCTGCAGGATATCGTCGTGCAGGTGGGGCGCACGGGCGTGCTGACCCCGCGGGCGATCGTGGCCCCGGTCCATCTCGCCGGGACGACCGTCACCGCCGCGACGCTCCACAACCAGGACTTTATCACCGACAAGGATATCCGCATCGGCGACACCGTCAGGATCCGCAAGGCAGGGGAGATCATCCCGGAGATCCTGGAGGTCGTGCTTGCAAAGCGCCCGGCGGACGCCGTGCCGTACCGCCTGCCGGACCGCTGCCCCGTCTGCGGCGCGCCGGTCGTGCGCGATGAGGACGGCGCTGCCCTGCGCTGCACGGGCGCGGAGTGCCCGGCACAGCTGTCCAGAAATCTGGCGCACTTCGTCTCGCGGGAGGCCATGAACATCGACGGCCTCGGCAGCGCGATCATCGACCTGCTGATCGAGGAAAAGATGGTCTCCAACCCCGCGGACCTCTACGCGCTGGACTATGCCGCCTTCGCAAAGCTCCCCGGGCAGGGGAAAAAGTCCGCCGCGAACCTCAAAGCCGCCATCGAGGCCAGCAAGCAGAACGATCTGGCCCGGCTGCTGTGCGCGCTTGGCATCCGGCAGGTCGGCAGCAAGGCGGCCAAGGTGCTCGCGTCGACGTTCGGGAGTCTCGATGCTCTGCAGCACGCATCGCTGGAGGATCTGACGGCCGTCCCCGATATCGGCGAAACGACGGCGCAGAACATCCTCGATTACTTTGCCAGCCCGCAGTCACAGGACCTGATCGATCGGCTGCGCGTGGCAGGTGTAAACTTTATGTCAACCAACCAGGTGACGGATACGCGCTTTGCGGGCAAGACCTTTGTCCTGACCGGCGCGCTGAGCCTGTTTACGCGCGAGGAGGCGACGGAGAAGATCGAGTCGTTCGGCGGTAAGGCCGCCTCGTCCGTCTCGAAAAAGACGACCTACGTCGTCGCCGGGGAAAACGCGGGCAGCAAGCTGCGCAAGGCGCAGGAGCTAGGCGTCCCTGTGCTTTCCGAGCAGGAATTTCTGGAGCTGCTGCAATGAGGATCACACTGGTCAGCAGCTGCGGGCTCGTGCTGGAAGCGGAGGGGCGGACGCTTCTGGTCGACGCGCTCAACAAGCAGTTCCGCTGCTATTACGGCCTGCCGCCCGAGACCTTTGCGCAGATGCTGGCAGGGGAGCCGCCCTATGACGCGCTCTGCGGTATCCTGTGCACGCACGCGCACCCCGATCATTACAATGCGCTCCGCACCCGGCAGCTGCAGGCAGCCAGCGGCGCGCCCGTCTTCGTTCCGCAGCCGCAGACGCCGCCCCAGCTGGCGCTGCAGTTCGGCCCGTTCTGCGTTGAATACCACCAGTTTGCGCATACGCCCGTGCCGGGCTGGGATGCGATCACGCACGGTGTGTATTTCATCTCAGCCGCGGGTGTCAGCGTCTATGTGACTGCGGACGCGCGCATCGACGCGGTACAGCACCGCGCGATCCTTCGCGGCCGCCGCGCCGACGCGGCGTTCTGGAACGGCCAGATCCTGTCCTATCCAGAAACGCGCGCGCTGCTGCCCGAGGCAGCGAAAAAGAATTATGTCTACCACATCCCGGTCGACGAGAAGGACGCCTGCGGCGTCCGCCGCAAATGCGAACGCAACATGGCCCGCTTCGGGGCAGAACTTCCCAATGTTTCGCTGCTGGAGGCTTACCCATCACAGATCCTGCTATAAAAACGACCAGCCCGGAGCCGGGTTGGCCGTTTGCTTTATGTTAACTTATTCTTCGCTTTCCGCAGGCGCGTGCTTTTCCTTCTCCACCCAGGTCATGCCGAGCAGGATGAGCAGGATCCCGGCGGCACGCAGCAGGCTGAACGTGCCGTAGAACACATAGTCCAGCGTCAGCGACATCCCGAGATTGCCGACCAGCATCAGAACGGAGGAGACCAGCGTGTTGGAATGCAGCGTCCCGATGATCTGCAGCAGCTGCGCGAGCAGTCCGCAGATGCTCCCGAGATAGACCCACCAGGGGACGGCTGTGATGTAGCCCCACGTGAGCTCCTTCCCGTTTTTGAGCACAAAAACGAGCAGCAGAGACAGAACTGTCGCCTCCACATAGTTGATCAGCGCGCCGTTGGCCGTGCCGAACAGCTTTCCGGCCCGGACATTCGTCATGCGGTTGATGGAGTTGAAAAACCCGTTCAGCAGGGCAGTCAGATAATAGATCATGCAGCCGCCTCCTCAGTTCAGAACTACAAGGATCACGCCCAGCAGCACGAGCGCATAGCCCGGCAGCTGCCGCCTGCGGATCCGCGTGACCGGCATGCCGAACAGACCGAACCGGTCGATCAGCGCCGAGGAGACGAGCTGCCCCGCCGTGGAGAGCGCCATAAACGCGCTCGCGCCGACATGCAGCGTACACCAGCTGGAGGTTGCGACGATCCCGATGCCCATCGCGCCGACCAGATACACATACCACGGCGCGCCGGAAAACCGCAGCGGCTGCCGCTTGACCAGCAGATAGCCGAGCAGCAGCACGAGCGCGATGCCGTGGACAAAGAAGCAGATGCCGAACAGACTGAAGTAGTTGCCCATCTGCGCGTTGAGCGAGACCATGACGCCCTGCAGAATGCCGGCCAGAAGCAAAAATCCAAGATACAGCAAAGCCTGTCCTCCGTTTCTCAGCGCGCAGCCGCGCCGGACTCGTCTGTCAAAAAGCGGTCGAGCTGCGCTTCGACCTCCGGGCGGCGCTTGAAGCGCGGATGCCCGGTCAGCTGGCCGCGGGCCATGACCATCCCGACGTGCCGCAGCGCGCGCAGATCCTCCAGCGGGTTTGCAGCGGTCACGATCAGGTTTGCGCACTTGCCCGGCGCAACGGTGCCGGTCTCGCTGCCGATGCCGGCGAGCTCCGCGCTCCGGCTCGTTGCGGTATAGAGAGCGAAGGCGTTGGAGACGCCGGTATATTTGTGGAAATAAAACAGCTCGCGCCAGAAATCATACTGCGTGATCCACGGGCAGCCGACGTCGTTGCCGAGCACGACGGGAATGTCGTTGGCAAGCGCGGCCTTCGCGCAGTCGATGATGCCCTCAAAGACGATCGTGCCGTTGTACTGCTCGACCTCAGTCGCGTGGGTGATGGAACGGTCAAACAGCGCGTAGGGCAGGGCAGGCGAGATCGTTGTGCAGAGAAACGCGCCGGTATCTTTGAACAGGCGCAGGATCTCCGTGTCCGGCTTTGCGCCGTGCTCGATCGAATCCACGCCGTTTTCCAGCGCCGCGCGCACGCCCTGCGGCGACTCGACGTGGGCCGCAACGCGGTATCCCGCGGCGTGTGCCCGGTCGCAGACGGCCTTGATCATCTCCGGCGGCATCTTCATTTCCCCCGGGACGCCCTTTTCCTTCGCGTCCATCACGCCACCCGTGATCATCAGCTTGATGAGGTCGACGCCCTGCGCCTCTGCGGCATCCAGCTGCGCGAGCGCCTCAGGAATAGAGTGCGCGGCCACGGCGACCGACCCGGCCATATGTCCGCCCGGGACGGAGATCCCCTCGTTGGCGGCCAGGAGCTTTCCGTGCGTGAATGCGTATTTCATAGAATATCCCTCACTTTTCTGCTGTACAGTATAGCTTGTTGCGCGGGACCTGTAAAGCCGCAGCGTGCGGAAAGTGTGCAAAAAACGGTGGCCCGGAAGAAAACCGGCGCCGTCGACCCGGAAAACAGATTGACAGGCGGCCACGGCGGGACTATGATAGAACCAGACCGGGCGGCTTCAGCGGCCGCGCGGATCATATTACGATCAAAAGGAGAACTTTTTGAAGCTGATCACCTGTATATCGGAGCGTGTGGGCTGACCGGGAGGTCCGGCAAATCTCACACGCCGCGCCTCCCGAAGCTTTACGATTCGATCTTCAGGAGGATCCACCATGAATCGGGAAAATAAACGCAAAACGTTCGAAAAAGGCTATTATAAGACCCATGCCTGCAATGACAGCTTTACCTGCAAGGTCTGCGGGCGGCTCTGCACCCCGCAGAACGCAGGGAGTGACCACCGCAATCACTGCCCCAACTGCCTCTCCAGCCTCCACGTCGACCTCGAGCCCGGTGACCGGGCATTCGACTGCGGCGGGATCATGGACCCGGTCGCAGTCTGGGTGCGCAAGGGCGGGGAGTGGGCCATCATCCACCGCTGCCGCCGCTGCGGGGCGCTCAGCTCCAACCGCGTCGCGGCGGACGATAACCCCATGAAGCTCATGAGCATCGCCATGAAGCCGCTGTGCGAGCCGCCGTTCCCGCTGGAACGCCTGGAAGAGATGACGGCCCTCATGGGCGGCGACGGACGTCTGCGCTGAGCCGTTTTTGAACAGGACCAAGGCACAGCAGCGCCCGCAGCGGAGATCCGCTGCGGGCGCTGCTTTTTCATGAGGACCGGCGGTTTTCTCAGCCAAATACGCCGACGTAGGTGAAATTCTGCGAAGCCTCCGGCGTGGGGATCCCGGTCTGCACGATGGTCATGTGTTCCGCGATCTTTTCTGTGACGTCCCAGTCGCCGCCCAGGAACACCACGCAGAGCTTGTCCGCGTCATAGAGCAGGAGGAAATGATGGGTGATGTCCGCTCCGCGGTCTGTGTCATACGTTTCGATCCAGCAGGCATACAGATCATTCAGCATGCCCTCCTTGACGATCGCCGGGTCGTCTCCGGGCACCAGAAGATCGCAGCCCGCAACCTCGTTGGCGGACAGGCAGCTGAACGTGAAGCGCACCTGCGCTGTGCTGTCGGTGGAGTAAACGCAGTCCTTTGCCAGCTCCATCTGGGCATCGGAGATGCCGTCCAGCTGTGCCGGACTGCGCATGGCAATGACGTCATACAGATACGCGGTATTGTCCGGGATCAGCGCCGTTGGCGTCCAGCCAAACTGCACCCCGCAGTAGGTGCCGGACGTGCGGCCCTCTGTATCGACGCGGATGATCGCGTCTCTGGAAAAATCATAGGAAAACGGCTCCAGCGTGCCATCCGGACGAATGGATGCGCCCTCGGCATGATACGTGGTCTCCGCATTGGAGACGGACGCGTAATGCAGCACCGCCGCCGCACCGCACAGCACCGCGATGGCTGCGGCCGCGGCGATCATAATGCGGATAACGCGCTTGCGGCCGTGCTTTTTTGCATCCTGCTGCACAAGCTGCATCGTTCCGTTCAAAATCCCTGCCTGCCGATCTTCCGGCAGCGCTTCGACCGGCACGTCCGGCAGCGCCGCGGCTTGCAGGATCCTGTCAATCCGATTCATATACAAACCCTCCCCGGCATAATTCGTTTCTGATGGCCTCCCGGCTGCGCACCAGCCGCATCCGGACCGCTGCAGGCGTCAGCCCAAGCGCGGCGGCGATCTCTACTGCCGGTTGACATAAATCATAAAACCGGCAGATGATCTCGCGGTCTGTCTCGGATAGCTGCGCGACAGCGGCGCGGAGCTGCTGTGCCTGTTCGCGCTTCGTGGCTTCCTCAAGAAGAAAATCGTCCGTTCCGGCCAGATCCTCGTCCAGCGGTACCTCGCAGCGGCTTTTCCGCAGCCGGTCGACGGTCTTGTTCCGCGCGACGCTCCCGAGCCACGCCCGAAGATGCCCGGACTTCACCGTCCGGCAGGACTGCCAGAGCGTGAAAAAGACGCTCGAGGCCAGCTCGTCCTCATCCTCCGGCGAGAGAAGCCCGCGGCTGCGGTTGTGAATGACGGTGACGACATACGCGCTGTACTGCGTGATCGCCGCCGCGAGCGCCTGCTCGTCGCCGTGGCGCAGGCGGGAAAGCAGGTTCTGTTCGTCCATGCAGTGTCCTCCAATCTGTTTTGGTCAGCTGACACCCATATAGTCGGCAGACAGGGGAGAAGTGTAACAAAAGACCCGGCGCATCCATGCACCGAGCCTGCTATTCAGTTTTTGACGCCGTAAGTCTGCACTTCTGCGATAAGCCGGTCAAGAAGTTCAGGATCGACTGAATGATAAACCTGAAATCCGCGGCTGTTCGGTCCGGCGACGACCACCTGTGAGCCGGAGAAGGTCAGACTACAGCATTCATCCTCAAACCGTCCCCATGCGAACATCAGATTGACAGAACGGCTGTCATAGTCTTTATCGCTGCTAACGGAAGTCAAGCCGCCCGGAAGAAGATTCCTGAGATCCTGCCGGTAGAAGGCAGAACTTAAAACGGATAAAACAGCTTCATATTCTGTGCTTCCGGCGGAACAGTATTGTAGGTTCCAGATGTCAAACGAAGGACTGCCGTTTTCAAACCTGGCAGCAGTGACAATGGCGGCCATGTTCAGATCCGGATATTCCGCCGGGATACCGGTCACTTCCGCAAAGGAATGCGGCCAGAGCAGCCACACGGCGAAGCATAGGACGATGATCGCGAGGAGCAGAAGGATGCATTTCTTCGTTCCGGTCCGCATGGCAGGATCCTCCGTTCTTCAGGGTGCTTCCATCATAGCAGGATTCCGATTTTTTGTCCAGTGCCTCAGAAAAACAGCAGCTTTTCTTCCCGGAAGGAAACAGGAAGCGTCTGCCCGGCAGCATATGTACCGGCTGCCTCACATTCCGCGCGCAGGACCGGCGAACCCTCTGCCGCGCCCTCCGGCTGCAGCAGAAGGATCGCGTGCCCGGCATCCGGGATGATGCGCAGGATGCGGAAGGGCGTGCCGCTTCCGCCAAGCTCCAGCGCCGTCTGCGACACAGCCAGTATTGCCGCGCCGTCCCTGCGGGCAGGGAGCTGCAGCGGCCAGCCGTCGACGCAGCCGTCTTTTGTCAGCGGGAAGAAGTTCTTGCAGCCGGTCAGCCGGGCCGCACTGACGGACGCAGGGGCGTCCAGCAGCGCCTGCATCGGCTGCAGCGCGCCGGTCTGGCCGTTTTCCATGACGCACACGCGCGCGCAGTTGCGGCAGCACTCGCCAAGCTCGTGGCTTACCCAGAGGATCGGCCCGTCGAACGCGCCCAGCGGCTCGCCGAGCTCGAGCTCCCACTTGAGGTAGCTGTCGAGCGCGGAGAACGGCTCGTCCAGCAAGATCGCCTGCGGCTCCGACGCCAGAATGCGCGCCAGCGCCACGCGCCGCTGCTGCGGCGTGAGGTTGATATGCTTTTCGCTGTCGAACAGCACACGGCCGTCCAGAGTGATCGTGCCGCGGTCGGGCTTTTCGATGCCTGCGATGCACTTGAGCGTCATGCTGTTGATATATAAATCGTAACGTCGTTACTCTTTACCGAACGGACAGACGGGATAATGGCACTCCGCGCAGCCGAGGCACAGCCCGCCGCAGCCGAGCGCGGCGATCTCCTGCTTCGTGACCGACAGTCCTGCAGCGACGCGCGGCAGGATGAGATCGAAGATCGTCGCCTTCGCGTACATGACGCAGCCGGGCAGACCCATCACGGGCTGGCCGTCTTCGTAGTATCCCAGCAGGAACATGGCCCCGGGCAGGACCGGTGCGCCGTAGGTCACGATCCGCGCGCCGCTCCGGGCGATCGCGCCGGGGGTATTGTCGTCGGGATCGACGCTCATGCCGCCGGTGCAGAGGATCGTGTCGACCGGCTTTTTCCGCATCTCGTCGATCGCCGCGGCGTCGACTTCAGTCCCTCGACCCACATGGCGACGGGGATGGCGCGGATCTCGCGGTCGAGCACGGCAAGCGTCGCCTCCGGCGTCACGTCGCACGGAGAGAGCCCGGTGCCCCCCGGTCGTGACGACCAGATCGGCCTGCAATATGTCGCAGGCATGGACGATGGCCGCGGAGATCTGTCCCTCCTCGTCCGGAACGGTCTGCATTGCCTGCACGGCAAAGCCGGCGTTTTCAAGCATGGCGCGGATGGCCGGGCCGCTGGTATCGGTCCGGGTCCCGGCAGCGCAGGAATCGCTGACGGTAAGAATGGCTGCCTGATAGGACATGAAGAGATCCCTCCTGTATCGTTTTTTCTATCCTACAATATTTTTTTCGGAAAGGGAAGCGGCAGATTTGCGGCGAATACAAAACGCTCCCACAAAAAACAACGCAAACAGGCATGCGAAAATGGGATTTATCGTTGACACCTGCGGATTCTTGCGCTACAATAAGGTGAAATCAATACAAACCAACACAATCCCATTTTTGTTGGACGATTTTCCCCAAGGCAAAAATTCAGAAAGGAATGGAATCTATGAAAACCAAAGCAGTTCGAATCCATGGCAAAATGGATCTGCGTCTGGAGGAAATTGAACTCCCACCGGTCGGTCCGGACGATGTTCAGGTCAAGATCATTTCTGACTCCATCTGCATGAGCACGTACAAGGCCGCGGTCGAGGGCGAAGAGCACAAGCGTGTGCCCAACGACGTTGCGGAGCATCCGACCATCGTCGGCCATGAATTCTGCGGTGTCATCACCGAGGTCGGCGAGAACTGGAAGAATAAATATAAAGCCGGTCAGGGCTTTGCCATTCAGCCTGCACACTTCTACAAGGGCTCCCAGATGGCTCCCGGCTATTCCTACCAGTACTGCGGCGGCGACAGCCAGTACTCCAACATCCCCATCGAGACGCTGTTGACCGACAACCTGCTGCCGTACAATTCCGATACCTACTTCTATGGCTCCCTGGCAGAGCCGATGAGCTGCATCATCGGTACCTTCCACGCTATGTACCACACCAAGCCCGGCTGCTATGAGCATCAGATGGGCATCGTTGAGGGCGGCAAGATGGCCATGCTCGCTTCCGTCGGCCCCATGGGCCTCGGCGCGATCGACTACGCCCTGCACTGCGACCGCCGTCCGAGCCTGCTCGTCATCACCGATATCGACGACGCCAGACTCGCAAGAGCCGAGAGCATCTACACCGTCGAGCACGCCAAGGAAATGGGCGTCGAGCTGCACTACGTCAACACGGCCAAGCCCGGCTGCGACACCAACTACCTGCGTGAACTCTCCGGCGGCACCGGCTATGACGACGTCATCTGCTTCGCTCCGGTCAAGCCCGTTGTCGAGCAGGCCAGCGATATCCTTGGCTTCGACGGCTGCCTCAACTTCTTTGCAGGCCCGACCAACAGCCAGTTCAAGGCGGAGTTCAACTGGTACAATGTCCATTACCTCTACACCCATGTGGTCGGCACCTCCGGCGGCAACACCAGCGACATGAAGGAAGCCATCGAGATGATGACCTCCGGCAAGATCAACCCCGCTGCCATGATCACCCACATCGGCGGTCTGAACGCGGTCGTCGATACCGTCCTGAACCTGCCGAAGATCCCCGGCGGCAAGAAGCTCATCTACACGCAGATCGAGCTGCCCCTGACGGCCATCGCCGATTTCGGCAAGCTGGGCGAGACGGATCCGCTCTTCGCAAAGCTCGACGAGATCACCAAGCGCCACAACGGCCTGTGGAGCGCAGAAGCTGAAAAATATCTGCTTGCAAACAAATAATTGAAATTAAAATAGGAGTGAAACACTTATGGCAGAAGGCGTATTGATGCCCAAAGAAGGCATTACAGTCGAATCTTGCATCATTGGCGAGTGGAAGAAGAATGTCGGCGATCACGTCAACGTCGGCGACGTCCTCTTCACCTACGAGACCGACAAGGCGGAGTTCGAATGCGAATCCACCGCAGCCGGCACCCTGATCGAGAAGTTCTATGAAGACGGCGATGAGGTTCCGTGCCTGGTCAATGTCTGCGCGATCGGCAACCCCGGAGAAGACACCTCCGCGCTCAAGAATGCCCCGGCAGCCACTGCTGCTCCCGCAGCCGCCGCAGCAGAGGCCCCCAAGGCCGCAGCTCCCGCCGCAGCCGCCGCTCCGGCCGGTCCGTGCGCACAGGCCGTCATCATGCCGAAGGAAGGCATCACGGTCGAGTCCTGCATCATCGGCGAGTGGAAGAAGAATGTCGGCGATGCAGTCAACGTCGGCGATATCCTCTTTACCTACGAGACCGACAAGGCGGAGTTCGAATGCGAATCCACCGCAGCCGGTACCCTGCTTGCCAAGTTCTATGAAGACGGCGACGAGGTTCCGTGCCTGGCCAACGTCTGCGCCATCGGCAAAGAGGGCGACGCATATGAGTTCCTGAAGCCCGGCGCAGAGGTCCCGGCTCCTGCCGCCGCTCCCGCCGCAGAAGAGGCCGCTCCCGCAGCCGCCGCAGCTCCCGCTGCCGCAGCCGAGCTCAAGGCCATCTCCCCGCGCGCCATGGCCAAGGCTGTTGCCAACAACGTCAACCCGGCGCTTGCCACCGGCACCGGCCCCAACGGCCGTATCATCGAGCGCGATATCGACAAGCTGATCGCCTCCGGCGCAGCCGCTGCGTATGCCGCTCCGACCGCCGCAGCTCCCGCTGCTGCCGAGTTCGAAGATGTCAAGTGGAGCCCGGTCCGCAAGGCGACCGCCAAGTCCATGACCAAGAGCCTGTCCACCATGGCACAGCTCACCCAGCAGTATTCATTCGACGCGACGCAGCTGCAGGCCTACCGCGCCATGCTCAAGCCGCTCGATGCGCCCATGGGCAAGGTCAGCCTCAACGACATGGTCATGTTCGCCGTTGCGAAGACCATCAAGTCCTGCCCGGATCTGAACGCCAACGTCCTCGAGGAGAACGTCGTCCGTCACTTCAATACCGTCAACCTCGGCTTCGCCTGCGACACGCCGCGCGGCCTGATCGTCCCGACGATCTTCAATGCCGACCAGATGACCCTGCTTGAGCTCTCCATGGAAGCCAAGCGTCTGGCTGCCGAAGCCCGCGAGGGCAAGCTGAGCCCCGACTACATGTCCGGCGCCACCTTCACGATCTCCAACATCGGTTCGTTCGGCTGCGAGGCCTTCACGCCCGTCATCAACCCGCCCCAGACCGGCATTCTCGGCGTCTGCAACATCCAGACGAAGATCAAGTCCGCCAAGGACGGCGTCATCGAGACCTACCCGGCCATGGGCCTGTCTTTGACCTTCGACCACAGAGTCATCGACGGCGCACCCGCCGCGCGCTATATGAGCGAGCTGTGCAAGAGTCTTGAGAACTTCATGACCCTGCTCGCCAAGTAAGAGAAAGGAAGGACGAAATCATGCCGAAATCTTTGTATATCGATCCCGTAAAAGTCCGCGAACCCGGCTATATTCATTTTGAAGACATTCCTGTCTGCCAGTATAACAAGACCATCAAGCAGGAGCTCGAAGAGGGCAACTACACCAAGGAAGACCTGATCCGCATCTACCGCGACATGGCCATCTGCCGTGAGTTCGAGCATATGCTCACCCTCATCAAGACCCAGGCCAACTATAACGGCGTCGAGACGACCTATCCCGGCCCCGCGCACCTGTCCCTCGGTCAGGAAGCTTCCTGCGTCGGCGAAGCGTACCTTCTGACGAAGGACGACATCACCTTCGGTTCCCACAGAAGCCATTCCGAGATCCTCTCCAAGGGCCTGAGCTGCATCAACAAGCTCTCCGATGAAGAACTCATGAGCACCATGGAAAACTTCCTCGGCGGCAAGACCCTGGCAGCTGTCAAGAAGTTCGCCGATACCTCCGACGTCAAGGAGCTGGCCATCCGTTTCCTGCTCTACGGCACCGTTGCTGAGATCTTCGCCCGTGAAAACGGCTTCCATCACGGCATGGGCGGCTCCATGCACGCGTTCTTCCTGCCGTTCGGCATCTACCCCAACAACGCCATCGTCGGCGGCTCCGCTCCGATCGCAACGGGCGCTGCGCTGTATCAGAAGAACAACGATAAGAAGGGCGTCGTCGTCTGCAACATCGGCGATGCGTCCCTCGGCTGCGGCCCTGTCTACGAGGCCATGAACTTCTCCGCCATGGACCAGTTCAAGACCCTGTGGGAAGAAGGCCGGAAGGGCGGCCTGCCCATCATCTTCAACGTCTTTGACAACTTCTACGGCATGGGCGGCCAGACCATGGGCGAGACCATGGCCTACAACATGCCCGCCCGTCTCGGCGCCGGCATCACTCCGAGCCAGATGCACGCAGAGCGTGTCGACGGCTGGAACCCGCTGGCTGTCATCGACGCCTACAAGCGTAAGATGGAGCTCATCAAGAACAACGAAGGCCCCGTCCTGCTCGACGTCGTGACCTATCGTCTCGTCGGCCACTCCACCTCCGACCAGAACGCCTACCGTACCAAGGAAGAGATCGAAGACTGGCGCAGCCATGACCCAATCGTCAAGTTCCGCGAGGCTCTCGTGGAAGCTGGCGTCGAGTCCGACGAGTTCTTCGCCAAGCTCCTGCAGGATACCGCTGACCGCATGACCATGATCTGCCGCGCGGCTGACGACAAGGAGATCTCTCCGTATGTCGACTTCGACAAGAACCCGGATTACCTTGCAAACCTGATGTTCTCCAACGAGACCGTCCGCTCCATGGGCGCTCCCGATCAGAAGCTGAACGTTACTGGCCCGAAGGAGAGCTGCAAGCGCTATGCTGACCTGGCCAAGAAGGAGCACTTCGCGTTCGATAAGGACGGCAATAAGTTCTCCGACATGAAGGTCTACAACATCCGCGACGCGATCTTTGAGCCGCTGATCAACAAGTACTACGAAGACCCGACGCTCGTCGCCTATGGCGAAGACGTGCGTGACTGGGGCGGCGCTTATGCTGTCTACCGCGGCCTGATGGATGTCATTCCGCACTCCAGACTCTTCAACTCTCCGATCTCCGAGGCTGCCATCGTCGGCACCGCTGTCGGCTACTGCATGTGCGGCGGCCGCGCAGTCGTCGAGCTCATGTACTGCGACTTCCTTGGCCGTGCAGGCGACGAGGTCTTCAACCAGATGTCCAAGTGGCAGGCCATGTCCGCCGGTATCCTGAAGATGCCGATGATCCTGCGTATGTCCGTCGGTGCCAAGTACGGCGCGCAGCACTCGCAGGACTGGGTCGCCATCGTCTCCCACATCCCCGGCCTGAAGGTCTTCTTCCCGGCCACCCCGTACGAGGCCAAGGGCATCATGCAGGCGGCTCTGAACGGCACCGATCCCTGCGTCATCTTCGAGTCCCAGCGTATCTACGGCAAGGGCGAAGAATTCCACGAGGGCGGCGTTCCCGCGGAAGAGTATGAATGGGCACCCGGCGCTGTCAACAAGGTCCGCGACGGCAAGGATCTGACCATCCTCACCATCGGCGCGACGCTGTACCGCGCAGTCGACGCAGCCAAGACGCTCTCCGAGAAGTACGGCGTGGAAGCCGACGTCATCAACATGCCGTCTCTGGTCCCGCTGGATTATACCGATCTGATCGCTTCCGTCAAGAAGACCGGCCGCGTGGTCCTGGCCTCCGACGCCTGCGCAAGAGGCACCTTCCTCAACGAGATCGCGGAGAACCTGACGAATATGTGCTTCGACTATCTGGATGCGCCTCCCGTCGTCATCGGCGCGCGCAACTGGATCACTCCGCCGCACGAGTTCGACAAGTACTTCTTCCCGTATGCCGAGTGGATCATTGATGCTGTCAATGCCCGCCTGATCCCGCTGGAGGGCTATACCTCCACCACGACCCCGGACGAGGCTGAGATCATCCGCCGCAACAAGCTGGGCGTGTAATGAACCCCATCCCCGCGCAGAGGAAACCTCTGCGCGGGGATTCCCAAAAGAAAGCCTTGACAAACCCGCGATTCATCGCTATAATATTCATGTTTTCGGGTCTGTAGCTCAGCTGGGAGCGCAAGCGGTACGGTTTTAGCTATCGTGTTGTATCTCATGCGGGAGCTACGCGGTTCACCCTCAAAAAGTTCATAAAAATGGGCCTGTAGCTCAGCTGGGAGAGCGTTCGGTTCGCATCCGAGAGGTCGAGAGTTCGAGTCTCTTCAGGTCCACCAAATACGGGATAATCCGATAAAATTCGGATTATCCCGAACTTTTTTATGCGGTATGCGAACGCAGCGGTTGCAAAATGACTGGCTCCCCATTTTTGACGGAAAAGTTCTGAAATTCCTCAAAAGACACGTTGAAGTCAATCTCAATATTGTAGTCGCGGCTGACGCGAACGGCTTTGACGAATTGCGCAACGATCATTTTCTTTGCCTCAAAGGAGCAGGTGTCGAACAGATCTGCCCATGTGAGCAGTCGGTCGTATTCCTGCCGCAGATTCTCCGCCGAAGCCAGCAGCGACGCATATTCTGTCTGTGCCGCGTCTATGCGGGTCTGCGCCAGGGCAATCATCGTTTCTGTTTCTTTCACCAGTGCGTTCAGAAGCTCCACGCTGAGATTGCTCTGACCGCGAATGACTTTCAGCGTTTCCGCCTTATAATCGGAGAGGTCTTTCTGCTTCTCTGCCAGATGCGCATTGGCCTGATCGAGCTTGATTCTTGCAAGCTCGATTTCTTTTTTATGCTGGTGATTCAGAATCTCGGATTCCGGCGCGGCAGCGATCTCTGCAAACTTCATGCGGATCACTTTCTCCACAATACCGTCGAGCTTTGTGACGCCATAGCCGGATTGTCCGTCGCATTCGCCGGGATGTCGGACGTTGTAATGGCACTGGTATCGCATCCGCGGTTCGTATTTCACTGTGCCATCTGCGCGATACACGCGCCTGCCGCTGGTCGTCAGTGTCAGCCGATTTCCGCAGTGGGCGCAGAAAATATTTCCGACCAAGAGGGATTTTCCCTTGCAGTTCAGCGGCACGTTGCCATGCGGGAGCGTCCGCTGGCGCATGATCTCCTGTGCTTTGGAAAAGGTGGAAACGTCGATGATGCGCAGCTCGTCAATATAGCCGGACTGTGCTTCGCCGTTCTTGATGATGCCGGTATAGGCAATGTTCTTGATGATCCGGTTGACAGTCGTGTTCGGGAAGCCTTTTCCGTCGCGGCTTTTGATGCCCTGTTCATGCAGATAGTGAGAAAGGCGCTGCGCGCCGTAACCCTCATCGACATATTTGTGAAAGATCAGGCGAATCACTTCCGCCTCATCCTCGTCGATCTGCAAGTCCAGCACTGTGCGGTTGCGCTTATTGACGCGACCTTTATCTACCGCGCGATAGCCATACGGAACTGTTCCGCCGGTGTAATGCCCCTCCTCTGTGAGCTGCCCCAAGCGGGTTTTCGTGCGGATCGAGGTTTTCAGACTCTCGCCGGATGCCTGCCAGTAGCGGATGTAGTTCATCAGCTTGTCAACGTGATTGTCGAACCGCTGCTGCCCCTCCATCGCGCTCCAGACCTCCACGCCGTTCTTGACGAACCATTCTACAATGAATGGTGTTTCATCATCCCGTCGTCCGAGCCGGTCAAACATGAACACAAGCAGAATATCGAATTTGCCAAGCGCAGCATCATGCTGAATTTCCTGAATGGCGTCGCGGTCTTTGGCGGATACCTTGTAGCCCGAAATGCCTTTTTCCGAAAACTCCTTGACAACCACCCAGCCTTGCTTTTTTGCGAAGTCACGGCAAACCTGTTTTTGCATCGGAATATCATCTTTTTCAACCTGACCGATGGTAGAAACTCTGTAAAGCGTGTAAACACGCGGAACGTTGGATTCATAGACTGTCTTTTCCATTATACATACCTCGTTTCTGTCTTAGATCGTCTGAAAGATGATGTATCCGGTCCGTTTTCTTTATTTTCGATTTTCAAGGTACAAGTACATCATCATTATTGCATCGAGGTAACAAAGATGCAAATGTGCGGCGGCTATTTTTTAAGCCTTGAGGCAAGCAGAATCTCATGGATTCTGTCCAGCACTTTGCACGCGGATGGCGCGGGCGGTTTTGGGAGATAGTTTACCTTTACTTTGCAGCCGTCGATCATCATGTATTGATACGGCGGCTCGACCGGGTTTGTCGGCTGCATGATCTGCAAAACAGTGTCACTCATTTTAGATTCCTCCGCTTTGAAATCAGCCGCACCGGTAATATCGGTGCGGCTGATTGAAGTATGTCGAATGTAATCGCCGTATTTCTCTCATCCCCCGGCGAGAGGCGCGCTGCGCCTCTGGGATCGTCATAAGCTGTTCTTGGCAAACAACCCATTCCCGCAGCGCCGTGGCTTGTAAGGCGCACGCACGCCGCAGGAATCCCCCTCAAGTCAGTGGGAGGCCGTAGCAGGAGGTTCGGTTTCCGGATGAGCTGCTCAAACGCTGCCACGCGCAGAGCCGGTCTGTATGGATCGCTCGAATGGGATGCCCGCAAGCTGCGGGCATCCCACCGTCATGGCGGTACAGACCGAAAAGGTCAATCGGAAACTTCACTTATCACGATGTCTATGCGGTTTTCAAGGTACATGGACGTGGCGCAAACCGCTTCTCATATACCAGTACAAAAACGCGCGGATTTCGTGGGTACGCTTAGAAATTTTTCAAAGATTTTTTCAACTGCGCCAAGCCGCTTCGGATGCTTTCTCGGATGGTGCCCTCACTGACATTTTCCTCTTTTGCAATCTGTGATTTGCTCTTGCCATCCAGATAAAACGCCAGAAGTCGGTGGCGCTGTCGTTCACTCAAAGAACGTAGCGCGGCGTTCAAGCGTTCTGCCTGCTCTGCTTTCAGAAGCAGTTCCAACGGCTGCGGCGGTTTCTGTAAGGCGTCCTTTTCAATGCCATCTCCACGATTCAGAGAGAAATACGCCTTTGCGCGCAAAATACGGACGCGGTGCGCTTCCTCGTCCAGCTTGAAGCGGTCGAGCTGACCGGCGATTTCATCAGACACTTCCAGATAAACATCCATGTTATAAAACGGGTAATACTCCCGCAAATTGATTTCCTTCATTGTGTACCTCCGTTTCGGTGTTGGGGATTGACGAGTGACCGAAGCGGAGGGCGGCAGAGAGCGGCACCGGGGCTGGACTTCGGGCCAAGTTGGCCCGAGGCAAAGCAAAAGAAATGCGCCCGCACAGCATGACGCTATGCAGACGCATGAAATTACATTATCATAATTGTACTGATATATTGTACCTTCATAGCCAGACTGTCCCGGAGGGGGAGCTACGCTTTTTTTAGCTGGTGAAGGTCATGGGAATTGTGAGAAAGTAAGATGGACACGGCGACACCCTCCTATGGGCCGCCGTGGGGTTACTGAATATCCAAAGAGAAACGGCGGCTCTGAAAATTGAGCCGCCGTTTCATGGGCGCATAGAAATGTGTCTGCTGTACGACGGCTTTTTTTCTTTTGCCGTCGTGCGGCAGATTTTTACTGATACTTTTCCAAAAGCGCCGTTGCTTCTGCTTGTGTCATTGTTCCCGCTTCAACTTCTGCGTCAGTATAGTCTTTAAGGGCATTGAACAGTTCTTCCTGTGTATCAAATGGGCCTATACTCTTGTAGGTATTCCCATCAAAGACGAATGTTTGATACTGCTCAGCCTGTGCGTTATCGGGCATAGAAAAGAATAACTGATCGTCACTTGAAGAAGCTCTTTTTCCTACCATTTTGCCCTCTAAAATAGATTTAAGGATTTCATCGTAATACTCAAGTGCTTCTGTCGCTTCTGCTTCTGTCCATTCTCCAGCATCGACCAACTTTTGAATATTTTCCGTTTCATTTTCAATCCATGCGGAAAATTCATCATAAGTGAAGTAGTCTGTTTCCTCGATGGGAGAATAGCTTTGCCATGTTTTGCCCTCGTCTGTACTCTGCTGAATATCTGCTCCGTCTTGCCTGAAAAGGACGGAGGATACCGGGGGCTGTGTTTCGATAAGTGTTTGGGTATCTGTTTCGTCATGGCCTTCATTAGCGAAAGCAGAGACACCACCGACGCATAAAGAAAAGCATAGCAGAACAATAATTCCAATTTTTTTCGCCATAGATTTTACCTCCTTCATTTTAGTAGTTGGCGTTTTACCTCCTTTCGCAGACATAGTACATCTTCTATGTTGGATGATTATAAAATCAATGTTGTGCCAATGTTGAACGAAAGAAGTCTCTGCTTTTCCTGTGGAAATCGGAAAGCAGAGACTTCTTTCAAAACTGTATTGTAAAACTCATGCCTCTATCGTTTGGCATGGGAACAAATTGATATTTCAAGCGCAATTTATCCAAGATCGTCTGGACAATGTATAGACCGAGCCCATTTCCCCCGGTTGCTTGGCTATGGGCTAAATCTGGACGATAAAATGGCTCAAATATGTGTTGTAGCTGTTCGGGTGGTAATACGCTACATTCGTTAGAAACTGATAGCTTATTTTTATCAAATACAATTGATATTGATTGTCCAGCCTCCGTATAGTTGACCGCATTTGAAAGGATATTCGATATTGCTTTTTTCAACCGGCCTTCTGGAAGATATACGAAAGCGTCACTTGAAAGCTCTATTTTGAACTTAATGCCCTTGGCTTCTGCAATTAAGCGATACGGTTCACACAGCTCTGTAAGGAGGGTTCTCAATGAAAAGTTGCTGCATGGCTCATTATTACCTTGTGTTTGCAAGCGTGAAGCATTAAGTATATCTCTAATCATATCCCCAAGCTGTTCAGTAATTTCTTTGCACTTGGGCAAATAGGTTTCATAATCACGGTATTCCCCAATGCCTAAAATCATATTTTCCAATGTCGCATTTAGCTCTGTAACAGGTGTTTTTAATTCATGGGACGCTGTTCGGAGAAAATCAATCTTCTCTTTTTCTGCAAGACTGACTTTCTCTTTTTCCAATTCCAGATTGCGGATAGTCAAAAGTAAGGATTGATATAAATTGTTAATATCAGTAGCTAAAGCTCCAATTTCATCCGTTGACGATACAATCGCTTTTGCGTCTGGCTCCAATTTCAACATTTGATTAGCAGATTTTGAGAGCGATAAAATCGGAGTGGTTATGCCTCTGGAAAAGAAGTATGAAAACAATGCCGATATAGCGGCGCAACAAAGTATAGAAATCGGAAATGTTTTCAACATGGTTTGAGTAATGAGCCGGGGCATATCTACTTCTGACAAAGTGCTCGCCCCTGCATTTGTCACTAATATATTCGTGACAAGAACATTTTGGGCAGGCGCAATTAGGAAAATCAACAAGTGCGCTATAAAGGAAATTAAAAGCATCATTGCAAATGTAAATAAGAATATCTTTGGAAATAATTTTATCTTCTTCATATTGCTTGCCCCATCTCAAACTTATAGCCTATTCCTTTAACCGTTGTTATGCAATCCAAACGGAGCTTTTTGCGGATATTGCGAATATAGGCATCTATTGTACGGTCAATTACATCACAATCATACCCCCACACCTCGTCCAAGATTTGATTGCGAGACAAAACTAACCCCTTATTGTCGATTAAGACTTTCAAGATTTCCAGTTCCTTTGGAGTAATGTCTATCTTGCCATTTTCATCACTTGCTGTATATCCAGAAAAATCAACGGTAATATCTCCAAGTTTAACCGTATTAACAGCAGGCTTGTTCTGGCTTCTGCGAAGTAACGCAGTAATCCGTTTCCCTAAAATGAGCATAGAAAAGGGCTTTGTTATATAATCGTCTGCCATCTCATCAAAACTGTTGGATTGTGTATATTCATCGTCAAGTGCAGTAAGCATTATTACAGGAATATTGCTGATTTTCCTGATTTCATGCAGAACAACGATACCCGACATTTCGGGAAGCATAATATCCAGAACAATTATATCCAGTTCTTTTTCACGGAATATTTTTAGTGCCTCACTACCAGTAAAAGCGGAAAAGAGCGTATGCCCTGCCTCTTTCATATATTCGCATATCGCCTTGTTTGTCCCTTGATTATCTTCAACAATCAAAATTTTCGCCATTAAGAACACCTCCCATATTTGAATAGAATACCAGCACTATGTTGTGCCAATATGAAGTTCCCAAGAAAAATTATATATTCTCCTTCGCACCCCCGCAAGTATGTGAATGGACAATAAAATACTACCAAAATGTAAAATTGCATTTCGTTCTCATAATCACACCTGAAATGTAGAATGATATAGGGGTGATATGATAACGACAGGCAACGCATCCCCAATCTTGCAGAAAGCGATGCGATCAGGTTTGGAGCATTGTCTGAAAAGGAAAAAGAGATTTACAGAGCTTTGTTTTACCAGAAAACGGCAACAGTTACGATGATTAATGAAGCAAAAGCAGTAAAAGATAATGCGCATACGGTAAAGGAAAACGGTGTTCCACAAGTTCCCATGTTATTGTTTATTTCGAACGGTTCCGGTGGAACCGGTTTTATGGAAGAAACATGGAGACGCATTCCGGAAGAATATATTGCGGGGAATGACAACGCAATTTATAGGGAATTGGATTGTCCACATTATGTTCATGATTATGAATATGAAGAGATCAGTAAAGGAATCCGGAATTTTATCGGATGAATTTGTTTCCTGCAGCTGGAAGGAATATTTTTTGAAGCTAAAGAATGTGTAAGCAAAAGCGGAGAACGCGTTATGGTGTTCTCATTTTTGTGCTACCATGTCAGGGAAAATTCAACCAGCTCCAGTGTTTCCAGCTTCCCGATCAGCGGCTCTTTTCTGTCCAGGGAAGTAAGCAATGCCATTTCTTCATTGGTCAGTGTGAAATCAAACAACACGAAGTTCTCACGGATATGTTCCGGATTTGTGTTTCATGGTATGATTGCCCTATTCTTCTTGGTAAGGAAGCAGAACAGAATCTGCAGGACTGATATGGAATTATCCGGAGGCAGCGGACAGAAGCCTGTGAGCGCTTGGAAGAAGCGAAAGCCACGGCAAAGTATATGGGTGAGAATCGCCAGAAACATGAAAAGCTGTAAATTATTTTAAAAGTACAGTATCAATATTTTGCATAAATTGTTGTCCATGTGCTATAATTCGAAATAAGAGAAATGAGATAATATCATGATCAAACATTATCTTTTATAGATATAGGGAGTGCAGTCAGTGAGTGTGAGAAAAGATTGTGAAATGCTATCCATCGAAACAATGGAAGCATATGCAAAAAAATATAGTATTTCTGGTGATGAAGCAGCTAGGTTGTTTCATGAAAAGCAAGTTTTTGAAAAGATATTAATTCAGTATGAATACCTTCATCAGGTTAGCCAGCAGGAGGCTTTGGAATTTGTAGAAAAAGTAATCAAGGAAGAATCCAGAGATTTAATAGTGTACCATGGTAGTTGCTATGATTTTGAGAAAATAGATCTTAATATGTCTCATAATCGTCGCGATTTTGGAAAAGGGTTTTATACAACTCTACTTCAATCCCAGTCAAAAGAATGGGCATATCGACTGTCTTTGAGAGAAAAAAAGAATGATTATTATGTTTATGAATATATCTTCGAAGAATCTCCTGAATTAAAGGTAAAACGTTTTGATACATTGAATGAAGAATGGCTGGAATTTATAAAAACGAACAGAAGTAAAGGCGGGATACAACATGATTATGATGTAGTGATCGGACCGGTAGCAGATGATAATACGATGGAGACTGTCCAGTTATATATTGCTAATATCCTAACGGTTCAGGAGGCTGTAGAGCGACTTAGATATAATAATGTAAATAATCAGGTATCGTTTCATACTCTTAAAGCGTTACAATATCTGACATTGGTAAGGAGGAATTCTTATGCCAGAAATGATATATAGTTTTAATGGGAAAGACATTACGATGAACGTATGTATACAGATCAGAGATGTATTAAAATTGTTACAGGATCATTTCCAGATTGATTTTGAAGAAGCCGTGCTTCGTTTTTATAAGTCTGAAACATACAAGACCTTACAGCAGACCGAAAATGGATTATGGGCAGAATCAGCAGAATATATTGCAGATCAGTACTATGAAGAGGTGGGGTGTGAATAAAACATTGCAGAATATGAACCATATTATGGATTCGGAGCAGGAATTTGAGAGTGCAATTGAGCAGATATAGAAAAATATGGAATTATAGGTGTAAGGTATAATACAATTGTGTTATATCTTACACCTATTTTTATGATACAATGCAGATACAATTAATGTTATTAAAAGATGTAATGTAAATGAATTATACGGCGGTGCTTGTTTTGTATACACAACTTTGGTAAAATGAAGACAGGACTTTCGGGAAGGGGTAAGTGCATGAATAATAAATTATATAAATTAATGAACTGGCCGAGAATTGAAGGAATTGTGTATTCGGAGGAAGCAAACCCGCAGGAGATTCTGGGGGTACATACCACAGGTAAGAATGTCCTGTTTCAGATGTTCTGGCCTGGGGCAGTGAAGGTAAATGTACATTTTATGGAAGAGAAGCGTTCTGAGGCTGCAGAGGTAGTATCCACTGCAAAATTGGTACTTCCGATGGAAATGGCAGATGAGAACGGTTTCTTTGCATGTCTTTATCAGGGAAAGAAGCCGCAGCACTATGAATATGAAATTATTGATGCCCAAGGGAACAGCAGAATGATTAAGGATGCCTATGCATTCGCACCGGTATCCTTATCTAAAAAGGATGCTGTACGTTTTACTTCAGGCATTCATTATACCATTTATGAACATTTGGGAGCACATCCTTGTACGAGAAACGGTGTTGCCGGAACACAGTTTGCGGTGTGGGCGCCGAATGCGGTCCGTGTCAGTGTCGTTGGAGATTTTAACAATTGGGACGGGCGCATTTATCCCATGATAAAGGATGGTACAACCGGTATTTTTGAACTGTTTATACCGGATGTTCAGGCAGGTGACTGTTATAAATATGAAATCAGGAAAAAGGGCGGTCTGACCGTTTTAAAGGCAGATCCTTATGCATTCCGCCAGCAGCTTCGTCCGGATACGGCTTCCATCGTGGAAGATTCTCATTACAGCTATCAGGATGCAGAATGGATGAAGAATCGGAAGAAATATGCCGAAAAGAATGCGCCCATCAGTGTTTACGAATTATATCTGGGCTCCTTCCGTCATGGAGAGGATGGAAAAGAAAGCTTATCCTACCGTGAACTGGCGCCTCTTGTTGCAGAATATGCAAAGGAAATGGGCTATACACATGTGGAGCTGATGCCGGTGATGGAGCATCCCCTGGATGCATCCTGGGGTTATCAGGTGATTGGTTATTATGCACCGACCGCGCGCTACGGAACACCGGATGACTTCCGGTACTTCGTGGATACGCTTCATCAGGCGGGCATCGGTGTGATTCTGGACTGGGTTCCGGCACATTTCCCGAGAGATACCTATGGACTTGCCGAGTTTGACGGAACCTGTCTCTATGAGCATGCGGATCCCCGGAAGGGAAGTCATCCGCACTGGGGAACATTGATTTATAATTACGGACGCCCGGAAGTATCCAACTATCTGATTGCAAATGCGGATGACTTCCC
>ERZ825896.602-NODE-602-length-45836-cov-23.599419_pt1 | contig 45836 bp, 61 predicted proteins | sample MGYA00519858_ERZ825896 | MGnify/ENA primary metagenome ERZ825896 (study PRJEB31778, sample SAMEA3449214) | human gut metagenome | biome: human gut; feature: human-associated habitat; material: faeces | place: United Kingdom | collected 2010/2012 ... | reverse complement strand
GTGTATTGAACGGAAAATCCTCACTCTGTGAATTAATTATTATGCAAAAGTCGAGCCTCTTAAAAGAGGCTCTCTTTTTTGGGCTTTTTTATTCTCAGTTGTTTTAAATAGTTACGCTTGAATTTATATTTTATCGTGGTAAAATAGATAGGCTGAGGAGAATATTTTTTAAGAGGTAGAGATAAGTGAAGAATAATAAGTATGAAATTGATATGGTGAATGGTTCAATAATGGATAAGCTTATTTCATTTGCGTTGCCGCTTATGATTTCGGGTATTTTACAGCTGGCATTCAATGCGGTGGATATTATTGTCGTGGGACAGTTTAGTGGAAGTAAATCACTGGCGGCTGTTGGTTCTACTACGGCACTTATCAATGTGTTTGTCAATTTGTTTATGGGTATATCGCTTGGTGCGAATGTGCTCGCTGCCAGATTTTATGCGGCAGGCAAGGATGAGGAGATGTCTAAGACGGTGCACACCTCTATTATGATTGCACTCATAAGTGGTATTGTGATGGGTGTGGTTGGTGTTATTTTTGCAAGGGGTGCGCTGGAAATCATGGGTACACCGGATGATGTCATAGGTCTTTCCACTATTTATATGAGGATTTATTTTTGCGGTATGCCGTTTTTTATGCTTTATAACTATGGTGCGGCGATTTTGCGTGCTGTCGGCGATACAAAGAGACCTCTTATCTTTTTGATTATTTCAGGCTGTATCAATGCACTGCTCAATCTGTTTTTTGTAATAGTGTGCAAACTGGATGTTGCAGGTGTTGCAATCGGTACGATTGTTTCGCAGTTTATTTCCAGCGTGCTTGTATTATATTGTTTGAGCAAAGCAGATACCAGCTATAAGCTCTGCTTTAATAAGCTTGCGATTGATAAGGAATATATGCTTCAGATATTTCAGGTGGGAATACCGGCCGGCATACAGAGCACAGTCATAAATATCTCAAATGCCATGCTGCAGTCATCAGTCAATTCCTTTGGCTCAATAGCCATGGCAGGATATACGGCGGCAAACAATATACTTGGTTTTTTGTATGTATCTGTCAACTCAATCACACAGGCCTGCATGAGCTTTACAAGCCAGAACTATGCGGTAGGAAAACAAAAGAGAATGGACAGGGTACTGATAGACTGTCTGTTTCTCACGACAGCGGTAGCACTTGTGATGGGAAGTGCCTCATACATATTTGGAACACAGATACTTGGCATATATACAAGTAATAGCAAGGTAATTAAATCAGGACTTGAGATTATTTCGATTACAACAATCCCATATTTCCTGTGTGGAATCATGGACCTTTTTCCGGGAGCACTAAGAGGAATGGGATACTCAACAGTACCTATGATACTTTCTATAATAGGAACAGTCGGAGTCAGAATCATTTGGATATATGGTCTGTTTCCAAGCCACAGGTCGTTGTTTTTCCTGTTTATATCATATCCCGGTTCATGGATAGCGACAATCATTATGCAGGCTATCTGCTATATGTTTGTCAGAAATAAAGTGAAAGCTACAATAGGAGCTCGGAAATTATAATTAAAATCTATTTGTATATGTGTTAAATTGTGATATAATATTTTCAGTTGATTATTTTGGAGGAATATTATGAAAGCAAAACACACAGATTTGGAGAAACTTGAGCAGCTCTATAAAGAGTCGGGCAACCAGCTCGTAGTGCTCTACGGAAGGAGAGGCTGTCAAAAGGAGGAGCTCATAAAGGAATTTTGTGACGGAAAGAAATTCTTTTACTACAGATGCAGACAGGCATCGCCAGAGCATCAGCTTGAGATGATGGGGGAGGAGATAAGCCGTCAGTACAAGGTGAGCCTGAGCAGACAGACATATGAGGAGTACTTCGCGAGAATCAAATCAGGAGACCCTTCCAAGCTTGTCGTGATAATCGATGAGGCACAGTTTGTGGCAAAGAGGGATGCATCATTTATGGAAGCAGTTGCAAAGCTTAAAAAGCACAAGCTGTATCCGGGACCTGTGCTTATAATACTTGCCACATCATCTACAGTCTGGGCCACACAGGAGGCAGCAGAGCAGTTTAAGGGAGCCGAAATGAAGCTTGAATCGCTCAATTTCCTTGAGGTTGTAAGACATTTTGAAAGTCTTCCGGTCGCGGAAATCGTGAGAATTTACGGAGCAATCGGTGGAGTTCCGGCATATCTGGATAAGTGGGATGCAGCTAAATCCTTTAAGGATAATATATGCAGGCTCGTATTGACACCATCGGGAGCTCTGTATGGTGAGGCGGATGCTGTTATATCCGCAGAGCTTCGAGAGCTTTCAGCATATAGTACAATACTTGCAGCAATCGCAAGAGGCGAGAACAAGCTCAATGATATTTTCCATGCGACAGGATTTTCACGTGCCAAAATCAGCGTATATTTAAAGAATCTTGCCAACTTCAATATCGTGGAAAAAGTAGTTTCATTTGAGACCGGCGGATGGGAAAATGCAAAGAAGGGCGTATATCAGATAAAAGACACATTTGTTAATTTCTGGTTTAAGTTTGTCTATCCGAATATGTCTAATCTGTATCTGCTTTCACCGGAAGAGTTTTATGATACATATATAGAAAAAGAGCTTGATGCGTATCTTGAGAGATATTTCAGGGAGGTCTGTACAGAGTATCTGCTTATATTAAATCAGATGGGACAGCTTCCGTTTACCATAAAGCGTGTGGGTACATGGATTGGAAAGACAGGCCGCATAGACATCGTGGCTCAGAGCGAGGATAGAAGGAGTATCATCGGCTTCTGCAACTGGGACAAGCCAATGATGACCATGGATATGTGCGAGAATATGGCTATGGCTATGGAGCAGGCAAGGCTTACATCTGATGACTATTATCTGTTTTCGGCAACGGATTTTGAGCCTGCACTGCAAAGCTATGTGGTCAGAGACCCTAGATTCAAGCTCATCAACATGAATGAATTATAGAGGAGCTTATGGGAAAATCACTGATAATAACAGAGAAGCCATCCGTGGCACAGGAATTTGCGAAGGTGCTGCGGGTGAGCGGACGCAATGACGGTTATATAGAAAATGGAGAATATGTGATTTCATGGTGCGTAGGACATCTGGTCGGGCTGGTCTACCCTGAGTCCTACGACATGAAATATAAGAAATGGCGTCTTGAGGATCTGCCGTTTCTGCCAAAGGAATACAAATATGATGTGATAGACAGCGTGCGCAAGCAGTACAATATTGTGCACGCTCTTTTGCAGAGAGAGGACATTGACAGAGTTTACTGGGCAGGTGATGCCGGAAAAGAAGGACAGACCATCGAGGAGAATATCAGAAACTTTGGTGGTGTCAGGGAAGGCATGGAGGAACTTCGAGTCTGGATAGATTCGCAGACCGAGGAGGAAATCCTAAGAGGCATAAAAGAGGCAAAGCCGATGAGTGCGTATGCAAACCTCGGAAAGAGCGGCATCATGCGTACCATCGAGGACTATGCGATGGGCATCAACTTTTCGCGTGTCATGTCGGTCAAATACGGCAATCTGCTAAACGATGCAGCGGGTACACGCTCGTACACGGCAATCGCGGTCGGACGAGTGATGACATGTGTGCTTGGAATGGTAGTAATCCGTGAGCGCGAAATCAGAAACTTTAAGGAGACTCCGTTTTACAGGGTAATCGGCAGGTTTACGGATGCCGGTGTAGAGGCAGAGTGGAAGGCTGTAGAGGGCTCAAGGTACTTTGAATCACCGCTTTTATACAAGGAAAACGGCTTTAAAGAGGAAAAAGATGCACTCGCTTTAATTGAAGAATTAAACGGCAAACAGGCGAAAGTTAAATCTATAGTTAAGAATATTGCTAAAAAAAGAGCACCGCTTCTTTTCAACCTGGCGGAGCTGCAGGCAGAGTGCTCAAAGAAGTTTAAAATCAGCCCTGATGAGACATTACAGGTGGCTCAGGATCTGTATGAAAAAAAGCTTACCACCTATCCTAGAACAGATGCCAGGGTGCTCTCAAGCGCTGTGGCAAAGGAGATTGGAAAAAATATAAGCAGGCTTAAAGGTTTTGAACCGACAGCAGACTTTGTGGAGCATATTATGCAAAAGAGGCTATATGCCAACATAGCTGATACGCAGTACACGGATGACAGCAAGGTAACAGACCACTACGCTATCATTCCGACAGGTCAGCTTACAGAGCTTTCGGGGCTTACATCGCTTCAAAGAGCTGTATTTGAGCTGATTGTCAGGCGTTTCCTTAGTATTTTTTATCCACCGGCAGAGTATGAGAATGTGAAGCTTGTCGTAGATGTGGATAAGGAAAGTTTTTTTGCATCATCAAAGGTACTAAAGAGCGAGGGCTATTTACAGGTGGCGAATCCGCCGAAAAAGAAGTCGTTTGAGGAATCAAACGCACGAATACTTGGTAAAAACAGTGAAACTGCAGATAGTACAGATGAAAACAGCACAGCAAACGGCAGCAATGATGAGATAGTCGTAAATCCCAAGGTGATGCTTGAGCTTGCCGATAAGCTAAAGGCGGGTGATGAGATAGCATGCCAAGGATATAATATCAAGTTTGGTAAGACATCTCCGCCAAAGCGCTATACATCAGGCTCCATGGTGCTTGCCATGGAAAATGCAGGACAGCTTATCGAGGACGAGGAGCTTCGTGAGCAGATAAAGGGCTCAGGAATAGGCACCTCAGCAACGAGAGCGGAGATAATCCAGAAGCTTGTCCGTATAGGATATCTGAATCTGAACAAAAAGACACAGATACTCACACCCGAAAGCCTTGGTGAGATGGTATTTGAGGTCGTATACATGACAGTTCCGGCACTTCTTAATCCAAAGATGACAGCCAACTGGGAAAAGGGACTGGACGGAATTACAAGGGGCACGGTGGATTTCTGGGAATACAGAGGAAAGCTTGAGAGCTTTATCCGCAAAGAGACAGAAAAGATGATTGAGCAGAATCTGCGCCCTGAGATTGCAGACCGCATCAGCAGCTTTGCAGGCAAAAATGCCAGAGGTGCGGCGGCCAGACGAAAGATAGGTGTCAAGTGCCCGGTCTGCGGCGGTGAGATAGTGACCACACCGTTTGGCTATGGCTGCGCCAATTACAAAAATGATAAATCAGGATGTAATTTTAATATCGGACAGGTGGCAGGACTTGATATTCCGGAGGAACAGGTCAAAAAGCTGATTGAAGAAGGAATCACCGACACAATCCGTGGTTTTAAGTCGAAGAGCGGCAAACGCTTTGATGCATGCTTAAAGCTAAACAAGGATGAACAGACGAACAAGGTATCAGCCACCTTTGATTTTGAAAATGTAAAGCCGCAAAAGGTCGAGGGCATTGTATGCCCGGACTGTGGAGGCGATATATATGTGTCGCCATACGGCTACCGATGTGCAAACTATAACAGACAGACAGAGGATGGCTGCCATTTCTTCGTTGGAAGGATAGCAGACAAGCAGCTGTCACAGGTACAGTTTTTAGAGCTCATGGCAAACGGCAGAACAGAGACGATAAAGGGCTTTAAATCAAAATCGGGAAAGCGCTTCAACGCATGCCTCGTTTTAAAGAAGGAGCCGGTCACAGAGGGAAGTGAGAAAATGCACACCGTCGTAGCATTTGACTTTGACAATGTGGAGGACGAAATCATAAAGGATGTCGTCTGTCCGCTTTGTGGTGGTCAGATAAAAAAGACATCGTTTGGCTATGGCTGTGTGAACTACAAGGGTGATGAGCCGGGAAGCTGCCGCTTTTCGGTGGGACAGATTGCGGGAAAGACAATCACAGCCGCAAACTTAAAGCAGCTTCTTAATGATAAAAAGACCGAGACCATACGAGGCTTTAAATCCAAAAGCGGGAAACGCTTCGATGCGTGCCTGGTGCTTAAGGAGGATGAAAATAAAAAGCTTTCTGTCCAGTTTGATTTTGACCATGTAGAGCCAAAGACAGTGAAGGATGTAGTATGTCCGAAGTGCGGAGGCAAAATCCAGGTGGCGCCGTTTGGATTTGTATGCGAGAACAACAGACGTGATGATCCTGAGAGCTGCCGCTTTATGGTGGGCAAGGTTGCAAGCGTCAAGATAAAGGAATCAGTCCTTAAGGAGCTTTTGACAAAGAAAAAGACAGAAGTTATATCAGGATTTGTCTCAAAGACAGGCATGAAGTTTGACGCACCGCTAAAGCTCACAGAGGACGGAGATATAGCCTTTGATTTCCCCGAAAAACCAAAGCCAATCGAGACCAATGTACTCTGTCCAAAGTGTGGCAGACCTCTCAAAAAAACACAGTGGAAATATGAGTGTGAGTGCGGCTTCAATGTTTGGCATACTGTGGCAAAGGTGGAGCTTTCAGAGGAAATTCTCACGGAGCTGTTTACCACAGGAAAGACCAAAAAGAAGGTCACAGGCTTCACCTCCAAGGCGGGAAATGTATTCGATACATGTCTTAAGTTTGAAAATGACCAGATATCATTTGATTTCGATAACCCCGGCGAGGAAGAAGTGCAGAGCACGGCTGAAGTACATAACAATGCTGATACACATAACAATGCTGAAGTGCAGAGCACGGCAGATGATGCGCCGGATGAGACAACCATGAATGAGATGGGAATCCCAGAGGAATTTCTGGCAGGATTTGATATGGCAGCTGATAGTGCACAGGCAGATGATGTGTCGGAGGCGGCACTTGCGGCGGCGCATGAGCTGTTCGGTGAGTAGTTCTGCTTATAATTAATTATTAAATCTATAATTAATATGAATTTTTATATTTATATTTAATACTTATATTTAAGTTTAATATTAAAATGACAGTTAAAAAAATAGTTAATAATTTTCACATAATAAATAAAAGAAAGGACATAGAAAATGGAAAACGCAAAAATAACAAACCTCTATAATCTGGATGAAACAATCGCAAAGGAGTATTTATCACAGTTCACTTATCCATGGGAGGCACTTGCCGGAATAAGTGATTTCATCAAGGAGCTCGGACCAACACTCGACCCTGAAATCTATGAGAAAAGAGGAGAGGATATCTGGGTGGCAAAGAGCGCAACAGTATTTGACAGCGCATATCTGCACGGTCCGCTCATCATCTGCGAGGATGCAGAAATCAGACAGTGTGCCTTTATCCGTGGCAGTGCAATCGTAGGAAAGGGCTCAGTAGTAGGTAACTCCACAGAGCTTAAAAATGTAATCATCTTCAATTCAGTACAGGTGCCACACTACAACTATGTAGGAGATTCAATCCTGGGCTACAAATCACATATGGGCGCAGGCTCTATTACATCAAATGTAAAGAGCGACAAGACTCTTGTAGTCGTAAAGGATGTTTACGATACAAAAGAGGAGATTGAAACCGGCCGCAAGAAATTCGGCGCTATGCTCGGTGACCATGTGGAGGTGGGCTGCAACTCAGTGCTCAATCCGGGAACAGTAATAGGAAGAAATTCAAACATTTATCCGCTTTCAAGAGTACGCGGAGTCATCCCTGCAAACCACATTTTCAAGGACAAGGACAACGTAGTTCTTAAAAAATAGTAATGTTGTTTGAAAAAATATTGTATTTTTGTTGTTTTTTGTCGATGATACTCTAGACTTATTACAAAAAATATGAGAGAATAAATCGGGTATGTTAAAACCATAACGAAAGGAGTCTTAAGATGATTTACACTAAGGAAGTTGAAAACATGTGTCCTGTAGCTAAGGGCGCAAAACATGAGCCAGCTCCTATCCCAGAAGAAGGAAAATGGGTTCATTCTAAGAAAATTGAGGACATTTCAGGATTTACACACGGTGTAGGCTGGTGTGCACCACAGCAGGGTGCCTGCAAGCTCTCACTCAATGTAAAGAATGGAGTAATTGAAGAGGCATTAGTTGAGACTATCGGATGCTCAGGAATGACACACTCTGCAGCTATGGCAGCAGAAATCTTACAGGGTAAGACAATTCTTGAGGCATTAAACACAGACTTAGTTTGTGATGCCATCAATACAGCTATGAGAGAGTTATTCTTACAGATCGTTTACGGTCGTACACAGTCTGCATTCTCTGATGATGGACTTGCTGTTGGAGCAGGACTTGAGGATTTAGGAAAGGGACTTCGCTCACAGGTTGGTACAATGTACGCAACAAAGGCAAAGGGAGTTCGTTACCTTGAGATGGCTGAGGGCTATGTAACAGGAATCGCTCTTGACAAGAACGATGAAGTAATTGGATACCAGTTCGTTTCTCTTGGAAAAATGACAGATTTTATCAAAAAGGGTGATGACGCTAACACAGCTTGGGAGAAAGCTTCAGGATCATACGGTCGTGTAACTCCAGAGCAGGGTGCTGTTAGGATCATCGATCCAAGACAGGAATAAGAGGAAAGGAGAACGACAATGGCATTATTTGAAGCATATGAAAGAAGAATAGACCAGATCAATGCTGTACTTAACAGCTATGGTATCAGCTCAATCGAAGAAGCTGAAAAGATTACAAAGGACGCTGGACTTGATGTTTACGATCAGGTAAAGAAAATCCAGCCAATCTGTTTCGAGAACGCTTGCTGGGCATACACAGTTGGTGCAGCAATCGCAATCAAAAAAGGATGTAGAAGAGCAGCAGACGCTGCAGCAGCAATCGGAGAGGGACTTCAGGCATTCTGTATCCCTGGATCAGTTGCTGATCACCGTAAGGTAGGTTTAGGACATGGTAACCTTGGAAAGATGCTCCTCGAGGAGGAGACAGAGTGCTTCTGTTTCTTAGCAGGTCACGAGTCATTCGCAGCTGCTGAGGGTGCTATCGGAATCGCTGAGAAGGCAAACAAGGTTCGTCAGAAACCACTGCGTGTTATCCTTAACGGACTTGGAAAAGACGCTGCACAGATCATCTCACGTATCAACGGATTCACATTTGTAGAGACACAGTATGACTACAAGGCAGCTAAGCTCAACATCGTTTCTGAGCATGCATACTCAGATGGACTCCGTGCAACCGTTAAGTGTTACGGTGCAGATGATGTTCAGGAAGGTGTTGCAATCATGCATCACGAGAACGTTGGTGTTTCTATCACAGGAAACTCTACAAACCCAACTCGTTTCCAGCATCCGGTAGCAGGTACATACAAGAAAGAGTGTATCGAGCAGGGCAAGAAGTACTTCTCAGTAGCATCAGGCGGTGGTACAGGACGTACACTTCACCCAGACAACATGGCAGCAGGACCAGCTTCATACGGTATGACAGATACAATGGGACGTATGCATTCAGATGCACAGTTCGCAGGATCTTCATCAGTTCCGGCTCACGTTGAGATGATGGGACTTATCGGAATGGGTAATAACCCAATGGTTGGTGCTACAGTAGCAGTTGCCGTTTCTGTTCAGGAAGCAGCGGACAAGGGTAAATTCTAGGAAATCCAGTATTTACGCGGATATGCGGAAGTATGGAAACCTACGGAAAAACATAGGTAACTTACACGTAACTAGCGTGTAACTTACACACGTAACTTGCAAAAATATAAGAGGGCAGCAGGCGTATAAAAACGCCTGTAGCCCTCTTTTTAATTGCTGCATATTTGCGGCAATTTAGTATACTATCTTTTCTATCTCGTCGGCGAGCTCTTGCATGCTTCTATGTGTGTATACCTTTTCTGTAACGTCCAATATCTCGTGCCCTACAATCAGCTTAAGTATATACTCATTCATATTTGCAGACTTGGCAGCGCTTATAAAAGTATGGCGCGTGTCGTGCGGCTTATGCGACATATTAAAGCGCTTGTTTATTTTCTCGAAGCGTCCGCGGTATTTATCGTATGTTAAGTGCGTGCCCTGCTGTCCGTTCTCATCATTAAACAAATAGTCGCTACCCATAGCAACAGCTTTGTTATAATTGGCTACAACTAGATCATATATAGCGGAGTGTATAGGTACAACTCTGTTACGTCCTGCGTCAGTCTTAAGACCGCCGAACATTGTACGAGCCTCTAAGTCTATGTCTGCAACCTTTAGTATTGCCAGCTCTTGCGGACGCCAGCCGCTATATATGCCTATAAGCACCATATCGACAAAAGGGAAGCTCACGTTATCCCAAAGCGTTTGTATTTCCTCGGAACTAAACGGAATACGTACAATTTTAGGCTTGCCACGCTTTACACTCTCACATAATGCCGCGTAGTCCTTTTCTACAATGTCGTATTTAAGGCAGTACTTATACATTAAGTTATACATACTTTTCATACGCTGCTTAGTGCTGTCACCTACCTTGGCGTCGTGTATGGTGCCCTCTAAGTGGTTCGGGCGTATATCGCGCATGCGCATATTATGCAGCGGCTTAGAGTGATTAAAGGCAGCGATCCAAGAACGGCAAGAGCTGGGAGTAACCTTTGCAAAATGCTCTTTACTCCAACGCTCGTATACTTCAGCAAAAGTAATAGAGCTTGCCTCTATGTCGTACGGGTTTTGGTTATAATTCATAAGAGCAGTTAAAGCCTCTTGCCTCGTCGGAAAATACCCAATAGTTAAATAACGCTGCTTAGTCCTGCCTGTAGTCTCGTCAATTTCCCAGCCTTTAGTTTTTCGAGCGATCCACGGGTTGCGGCGTTTGCCGCCCTGCTTATATACGCTACCCATTCCATTAGCAAGTTTCATATAACATAACCTCACTTTCTTATTATGGCGGCTTATTTTTTAAAAAGGGTATAAAAAATAAGCCTATCGGAAACCCTAGGCTTATGCTATAATAGTACTTGCGGGGTACATAACAAGCGAGCAGCCTTTAAGGTCCGTTAGTTGTGTGTCTATGTAGCCGTTCCTGCGCCAACAGGGGCGGCTATTTTTTGTGTATTGATTTTTCCAGATATTACCATAAGACATATGCACAGCCAGCCAGTATAATAGATACTAAAAGAGAGGCTTACATAATGACATACAACTTATGGCAGATACGAACGGCCAAGGGCTACAGCCTGCGAGAGCTGGAAGAGTTAAGCGGGGTAAGCAAGACCACAATAAACAATATTGAAAACGGAAAAGCAAACCCGACCATAGAAACCCTGCGCTTACTTGCAGCAGCCCTAGAAGTAGAGCTATTCGATTTACTAGAATTATAATATTGCAAGTTACCGTTGCCAAGAGCTACGGGGCATACGTCCGACATAATGGACAAAACAGCCGAAAGTCTTACATATCTTACCGACTGGCGTTATAATTACCACATCACAAAGGAAAGAGGGCGAGCCAGTGGATAAGCTACGGCGGCAAATACGCGAACTACTCGACAGCATAAGCGACGAGCACGCACTTAGAATAATATTACAATTCATACGAGGAATTAAAGGCAGCTAGGCGACTAGCTGCTTATTTAAAATATGACGCCACAATAAAATCTTTTATTTTTTCCAATTCATCAACAGAAGCAATAGAGCTTTTCCAATGAAATTGTTTTTTATTTATCTGAGCAGCAAATAAAGGGTTATCCCTGTTTTTATCTGCAAGAGCAAAGGGTAGCCGCAAAGATACCCAAAAGGCACGCGGCGAAGCCTTAAAACGCATAAAATCATTTTCACCACACAACAAAGATATATAATTGTCGCTACGGCGCGCTATTCCAAAATCGGGATATAGTTCGCTTGAAGAAATAAAGGACTTTACAATCTCTATAACTTCTACCTCTCTGTCACTTAAAGAAAAATCTTTATACAATTGACTGGCTGGGGCTTGCGGAGCAGGTGTATAAGAGATATTTACAATATCATAAAATACACTTTCCGGGATAATCTCTATATCATAACCTTTTAGCTTATATTCTTCGGCTTTCTTTTGTTTGCCGCTCTTGCCATTCTTTATAGTGGTGCAATAGTCGTTATTGCCTAGGACAAGATAATTAGTTTTCTTTGTAACATTATCGCCATTTATACCGCCCATATTTGCCACGAGCTGCATAGCATCTTTGCGTAGCATTTTTTCAAGTGTGCCAGTAAATACAACTACCTTATCAAGTAGCGGGCTATCTGCCGGAATTTCTGAAACTGTAGCGCTGATGTCAGCAGCTTTTACTTGCGAATGTTTAGCAAGCGTATTTAATTCTATTGCGCCGTCCGCACACTCTCTCTTAAATATTTCATATATAGAATTAGTCAATGCACAGTCAAAGCCAGCTCTATGCGCGCCCTCATAAGATAAATTATACTGCTTTGCTAAATCAGATAAGCGATTATGTTTATTTTCTTTATGCAAAAGTCTAGCAATGCGCATAGTGTCTACAAAGTCGTTAGAGAGTGGCTTAGATAAAATACTGGTGCAATAGTCATATAAAAAGTTAATATCAAAATTAACATTGTGACCGACTATAATATCAGAGCCGATAAAGTCATATAACGGCTGCATAACATCTACAGCACTTGGAGCACTAGCAAGCATATTATTTGTTATGCCTGTAAGCTGCGTAATAAAGTCGTTTACCTCACGATCTGGCTTAACAAGTGTACTATACTTGTTTACAAGTTCACTACCGCGATACTTAAATGCACATATTTCTATTATCTCGTCGTACTCTGGCGACAAGCCCGTAGTTTCAATATCAACTACGGTATAATCATTTGGAAAAGTTAATAAACTATGCCCTTTACTATCTCTCATATGTAATATCTCCTTTGTAACATTATTTAATTATCAGACTTAATCTTATCAACAAATTTCTTAATAAGTTCCCACTCTGCAGGGGACAATTGCCCTAACGCGATAAATGTATTAAGTATAAACTCGTCGCCACTACCAAGAGCTGCGCCGACAATTTGCGCAGCCTTTTCTGCGCGGCTCATTTCCTCAAACATAGATCCATTGCCAGTACGTAGCCATTCCTCATTAACTCCGAACTCACGGCAGATAGCGTTAATATTTTGGGTAGTAACATTACGGCGCCCACTTTCTAAGTGAGACACGGCACTACCTTTTAAACCTAAACGCTCGGCGAAAGCCTCTTGACTTAGCCCAAGCGTTTTACGCAGCTCTTTTATACGCTCATTCATATTTACACCTCACTTTCTTTTTATTTCCAAGACTACAATAACACAAAAACTATACAGAGTAAAGAAAAATGATTAAAAAGTATTGACAAGCTGTACTATGTACAATATAATGTGTACAGAGTAAAGAATTACTCGAACAAAACAACAGTACTTGCGGGATATAAGAAAGAGAGGCGAACAATGGCAAAGTTAGAAATAACAGTAGACGTAGCAGACGAGGGTATACTTGGGAAAATTGCAAAAGTTGAAGAGGCGAGAGGAGCGCTTAACGCTGCGATAAGCGATTTAGAAAACTGCTTTACAGCAAAGTACGGAAATTATTATAGCAACCCAGCAAAAATAAAAGAAACGCCAGCTAATAAATAGCTGGCGCAGGCAAATACAAAGGAATATTAGAGCCTGTCGGACGGCTCGCAATATTCATTGTAAGTATCTTTGATAACATTCTTGAATTTTTCAATTAGCACTTTTTCGTTATCAGTAAGATTATTTGCTGGATGGTTGTCAAATTCATTTACAGCATTATCGTAAAGGGATTTGAGAATATCCACAGCATTTTTAGAATTACCCAATTTAAACACCACCTTTCTAAAGCAATTATAGCATAGAGAGGCACAGCGACGAAAGAGAGGTAACATATGAGATTTAAGGACGACAACGACAACAGATACAGAGTTAATTTTACGAGAGCTACAGAGGCACATATAGACAAAATGACAGTAGCCGAGTTTATAGAGTACTTGGAAAATAACGCGGAGTTCGAGGACGAAAGCACCCCCATATATATAGACGGCAAAACAATATGGTGCAAAGACTGCGTTTTAAAAGAAACATACAAATTACGTAAAGAGTTTTTAGTATCAGAGGACGGCAGCAGGCTTTTTTATGCGATATCAGTCACAAAGAGAGCAGAGCTCGTAGATGACAGCACAGAGGCAGCAGCCGACAACGAAAGAGAGGAAAATAAGGACATGAGCACATATACGCAGTTTGAAAAAAGACTAAAAGAAGATATTAAAACAGTTAAGAGAGCCAGAGCAATAATCGGCGACGATTGTATCACAAGAGAGGCCTACACCAAGTACGACGCCCTGCATATGCTGGCCTGCGATTTAGCATTATGCAACAGCATAGACGAGTTAAAAAAGCAGGTAAGGGCAGACAGTAACGACTTACCAAAAGACGTATATGAGCAAATGCAGCAGTACATAGAGCAGAACGTTAAGGAAGAGACAGAGGAACCCGCGAAGCCGTGGGAACAGCAGCCAAAAACAGTAACACTTACTAACGAGCTATGCAGCACGCTACAGTGCTATATCTTAATGACAACGAAACACAGAGAGGGCGAGCTTAAGACGTGGGAAGAACTGGCACAGGAAACGGACGAGAACGGCGCACCTAAGTTTAAAAACGCAGCCAGCAACGCCCAGTTCTGGCGAGATATGGAGATACAGTTACAGCAGATATATACAGCAGCAGACTAACGAAAGAGAGGTACAGTATGGACGAAAAGACACAGGCAAGAATTAAGAAATTGCAGGCGCTAGCAGAGAGAGGCGTAGGCGGCGAAAAAGAAACAGCCGCCCACAAATTGCAGGAGCTATTAGAAAAGAATGGAATAAGCAGCGTAGAAGAACTTGCACAGGACCAGTACATATTTACCGTGTTTAGTTACAATGGAGTGCTAGGCAGAAAGTTATTGAGCCAATGTATATATAAAGTAATGGGCCACAATAGCAACAGGACACAGTACAAGCCACCACATACAAGGCAGAAAATAGGCGTTTACTGCACAAAGGCGCAAAAGCTTGAAATAGAGATAGAGAGCAGCGAGGGCTAATATATGGCGAGCATGGTAAAAGACAAAGACGGCGTAGTTAAATACTGGGTACGTGCGCACGAGATTACTTGCAACTACACAGAATACGAGCACGACGTAGAGTACGACAGATATTACATGCTGCGCGAAAGCAGAGAGTATAAAAAGCACGGCAAGGCAGTACGGCAGCGTATTACTAAAAAAGAGTACTTAGCGGCAAAGAAGATAACAGAGAAATTCATAGCACTACACAGCAAAGAGGGCGAAAAATAACAGCGTATGTATATGACACAAAACGAGATAGCAGACAGATACATAAGGCGTGGCACAAGTATTACTATACTGGCCGAGCTAAACGCCGTAAGCGTAGACCAGATTAGAGAAATACTTACAGACGCAGGCGTAGAGCTGCCAGAAGTAAAGAAAATAAAGCAGCAGCGTATAGAGTGCTGCTACGACGCGCTGGACGATATAGAGCAGCGTATAAAGAAACATACGCAGGAGCACAAAGTAAAGGACCATAAGCAGGAAGTATTAGAACTGGAATACACAGCGGTAGTAGAGCTTATGCAGCAGTTATCAGACAAAAGAAAGGCAGGCGGCAGAAAATGAACAAAATGCACACAATACAGGACGTTAAGCAGCGCATACACGAGCTTATACAGAAAGAAATAGCAAAGTGCAACAAAGAAATAGAAGAGTTCGAGCAAAAAATAAGAGACAATGCAATAGCATACGGCGGTGGCGGCTGGTATACACAGTTTGAGAAAGCCAAGAAGCGCCGAGAGGACTTTATAGAGGAACTGCAGGGCTTGGAACGTGCGCAAGGCACAGCGGTAATACTCGACGAGATAAGTATATACTCGTATTCCTGTCCGACATGCCAGATTAAAGTAATGCTTAACGGCAGCTACGGCGAGAATGTAACGTGTCCAGTATGCGAAAGACAAATTTATAAAGCAAACGATCGAGAAGTGATGAAAGTAGCACGCGGCAGCAGACAGGCTAAAGTAAATAACCACTATATACAGCTTGACAGCTACGGACGTTTTAAGGACTAAGAAGAAAGAGAGGTAAAACAGTATGCAGCAGACATTAGAGAGATTAGAGAGAACGGAAGAGCAGCAGAGCTTAGAAGATTTCAGCGAGCTTATGCAAGAAGTAGCAAAGCTGCCAGAGGACAAGCGTAATATAGTTGCGGTTTATTCGCAGGGCGTACTTGCTATGGCACAGGCACAGCAGAATACAGCGAGGTAACAGGATATGCAGGCAGTAAAGATTAAACCAGCAGAGGCGGCCGCTATTATGGGCTGCAGCCCGCAGTTTGTCCGTATAGGACTGCAGCAAGGGAAGTTAGACATAGGCGACGCTATTAAAATGTCGTCAATATGGACATATAACATAAGCGCGGCTGCACTTGCTAGGCGGCAGGGCGTAACAGTAGAAGAGCTAGAGAAAGAAATAAAGGAGTTGCGGGAATGAACAGGAGACAGAGAAAGAAGAAAGACGCAAAAGGCTTAACACTTATATTTAGCTGCAAAATGGTATGTAAGCAAGAAACCTACGCGAATTTAGAGAGAATGATACAGGCACAACTTAATAAGGGCAACGTAATAGTATTGCCGCCATATCTGCGACTAGAGGGAATAGCGGGCGGCAGCAGGGTTAAAAAAATAAAAATAATGAAAGAGAGACAAGCACAATGCAGCAAGTAACGCTAAGTGCGCTTACAGCGCTTATAAGCTCGTCGGAACGCGTAAGGGTGATAAAAAACGGCGCCGTAGTGTTTACAGACTGGGGCTATTACATTAAAGAACACTACAAAGAAAGAGGATTTACAGGCGACGAGATAGTAACAGACTTTAGGGCACACTTGGATGTAGCACACAAAGACTGGCGCAAGCTGGGACTTATGCCGCCGCTCGACCAAGAGAGCATGCCGCAGTACATAGCGGACGATATGCGCTTAGATATGTATTACGACATTTATATATAAACGCCTCTAGCTTAAAGGCAAAGCAGCAGCCGCAGGGCTGTATATGCAACTTTCGAGAGTTGCGGGGCGTGTCGTCCGACGAAAAGGACATAAAAACAGAAGAAAGGAGAGCGGAAACGTGGAGACAGACAACGCAGTAGCATTACAGGGCATATTAAAGGAGCTGCGCAAGGTAGATAACATTAACACGCTGCCATTTAACGGCTACGAGCTTACAGTCATTACCGAACGACGCAGCGGAGCACTTGACGAGACTATAGTATACGCGCAGAGCAATAATGTAGACAGTATCGAAGTAAATGCGCCAGTTATGGTACTTGGCAGCCTACAGGCTTACAAGAACTTTATAACAGGGAAAGTGCTTGTATACGTGCTGGCAGAGACAGCACAGAAGATCGCGGGCGAGCATTGGAACTATGAAAACGAGGTGCAGCTAAGCGGAGCACTAGGCAGCGGCATTACATACAGAGAGACGCCGCTAGGCAAACACATAAGCGACATAAGCATACTTGTAGAAAACAGGCTAAAAGACTTACACGGCTGCTATATCCCGTGTATCGCTTGGAACGATACCGCAGCTATGGTTAAGGAATGGCACGAGGGCGAGCACGTAACCTTAAAAGGAAAGCTGCAGAGCAGAGCCTATACTAAACGCATAAGCGAGCAACAGGAAGAGCAGAGGACAGCGTACGAGGTATCAATATATGCAATAGGAAAGGCGTAAACATGCAGAGCAGGACAATAACAGGCATACACGACACTTGCTTTACGGACAAAAGTAAATGTAGCCCAGAGTGCAAGCATAAGAATACGTGCATACACAGCGCCCACAAAGAAAGGAAAGTGGAAAAATGCAGATAAAAAAGACAATATTAACAGAGAGCGTTACGCTCGAAGAGCTTAGAAAGTTTATAAGAGAGGGACGAGCTGCGGAAGTACTGGCAGCAGGCGACCAGATCTATATTGATTTTGACGGCGCAGCAGTGCCATACGACGTAATAGGCATAGACGTAGACACACCAGCAGCCGAAGAGCTTAAGCATACAGTTACTATACAGGCACACGAGCTTATAGAGGAACACCCGTTTGATACAAAGGGAAACTACGGCTCTAATGACTGGGAAACAAGCGAGCTTAGAGAGTATCTTAACAGCGAAGAATACGCGGCACGCTACGCAGAGCTGGTCGAGTATGCAATACCAGTTACTAAAATGAACACAAACGGCAGAAAGACAGTGGATACGTTTTTCTTGTTATCTGTAGACGAGTACAACGCTAAAAGCACACCATACGAGTATTACAAAGACAAGCCATACAGAGCAGCCAAGCACGCAAAGGACGACTTTAACGACTGGCATAAAACCCGTAGCGCGTATCGTAGCACCTCGTACTATACGTGGTGCGTGAGCTCGAGCGGCGACGTCGGCTACGGCACCGCGAACAACTCTATGCGCTGCGCGCCCGCTTGTGCAATAGGATAAATATAAATAATACGCCCTGTACGCTTACAGGGCGCTATATAAAAAGACATAATAAAAAGCGCCTACGATACTGCAATATCATAGGCGCTAAGCTATAGCCGAAGCGTATAGCATTACTGCGTTTATATTATACGCTACATATGGCAAAAGGGCAAGGGAAATAACGGGGCGGCGCCCCGTAAAAAACACTTGATAAAAGTATTAGCTTACCGACAGAGATACACAAAAATATATATACGTGAGGTAAAGATATATGCCGTATGTTAAGAGGACTACCAGGGCAGGCAAGACGATAGAAGTAGAATATTTCTATACATCAAGGCTAAACAAAAAAGGTGCAAAGAGAAAAGACAAAGTAAAGCCCACACCAGATGCACAAAAAAGAGTAAACACTAAACAGGCAGAGAGAAAGTTAAGACTCTTAATGAACGCTAACTTTGGCTACGGGGATTACCACTTGGTATTAGACTACATAAGGCATAAGGGAGAGCCAGACAGAACACGCGAAGAAATGAAAAAAGATATACAAGTATTTTTACGTGAGTGTAGAAAGCTGTATAAAAAAGCTGGGTTAGAGTTCAGATACATACACGTTATGGAGATAGGCAAGAAAGGCGCAAGGCACCACCACTTAGTAGTAAACCACATAGATACAAGCCTGTTGCAGCAGGCATGGTATAAAGCGTACGAGGGGCACGACCGCGTTAAAGTATTTCCACTAGACGACAGCGGACAATACGGGGATCTAGCAGCGTATTTTATCAAATACACAGATAGACACATACAGGACGCACCAGAGCAGAGGCTACAGGGCAAGCGCTGGGCGGCAAGCAAGAACTTAGTACACCCAGAGCCAGAGTACGAGTACGTAACTGCTCGCTCGTGGTATCGCTGCGAGGCAAAAGCACCGGCAGGCTATTACGTGGAAAAAGGCAGCGAAGAAAAGGGCACAGTAAGCCCCGAGTATTACGGCTACGGCTATTACCGATATAGGCTAGTACAGCTAGAATAAAGCAAGAAAGGCGATTTTATATGCGAAACGTGAGAATTGACAACGAGGCAGGGACACAAGAGACACTATTTAACTGGACGCAGTACCAGTACGCGAGATACCCAGAACTAGAGCTGCTATACCACATACCAAACGGCGGCAAGCGAGATGCACGTACAGCAGCCAACCTAAAGAGGCAGGGCGTAAAGGCTGGCGTACCAGACTTACACTTACCGGTAGCACGCGGCGGCTACAATGGGCTATACATAGAGCTTAAAGTAGGAAGTAACAAACCGACACAGCTACAAAAGAAATGGCTTAGCAGCTTAAACGAGCAGGGCTATTTAGCGGTAGTGTGTTACGGCTGGCAAGAGGCAGCGGAGCAGTTAATAAACTACCTAGAGCTGGAAACGGCAGCAGGCGGCATAAAGAACATAGACAACGGGGCAGCGCAAGGCGGGTTAATGTCTGCGACGTAAGAAAGGCGGCAATATGAAAAAGTGCATACTGGACACAGAAAAACTTAAAACACTACTGAAAAGGCAGGAAATGACACAAAGGGAGCTTGCAGAAAAAGCAGGGACAACAGAGGTAAGCGTTAGCAGATATTTAAGAGGGCAGCGCACACCAAGGCTGCTTACATTAGCGGCCATAGCGCAAGTACTGGGCGTAAGTATAGACGATCTACTGACAGAGAGGCGGCGCAAATGACAGAGGCAGAGGCGCTACAAGCACTTACAGGAACACGAGACGACTATAACGACTACGCAAGAGCTTTAAATATCGCAATACGGGTATTAAGGGAACACGTAGCCGAGATAGATAAAAAGAGCCAGAACCAACGGAGAGAAAGAGAGGCAGACTATGAAAGTAATAAGCATTATTAACCTTAAGGGCGGCGTAGGGAAAACGTACACAGCGTATAACATAGCCTACGAACTGCAAAAGAGAGGCAAGACAGTATTACTACTGGACAACGACAAGCAGGGCAATTTAAGCAAAGCAGCAGGGGCGTACAAGGCAGCGGGAGAGTGCGCAGCGGCTAAAGCGTTGTTAGGCGAATATAAGAACCCGTTAAAAGAATTGATTACAGAGCACCCACAGCACAACAACGTAGATATAATAACGGCTAATATGTCGTTGATGTCGGCAGTATGGACAATGGCAGGCAGCAGCGTCAGCCAGATAGACGCATACGACAAACTAATACATACGCCTATTACCAACCTAGATCTGCCATTCCCAGACACAATAAACGACTACTACGACTATATGATTATTGATAACCCGCCAGACATAGCCTTTAACGTAATAGCCGCACTAAAGATTACAGACGAGGTTATAGTACCCGTAAAAATAGACGAGTGGGCGTTAGAGGGTTTGGACATTATAGCGGAGCAGATACAGGACGCTAAGCAGCTTAACCCAGACATAGAACTACTCGGCGCGCTTGTGACGATGTATAAAAACAATGACACGAACCTTGCGGGGCTGGAATGGCTACAGCAGAAAAGCAAAGTTAAAATATTGGGACAGATACGCTACACCGACAAGGCAGCAGAAAGCACGTTTTTTAACAAAGCGGCATACGAGTATAGCCCACGCTGCGGCGCTGCGCAGGACTATAAAAAACTGATAACAAAGTATCTGGACGAAAGAGAGGCGTAAAACTATGGCAGCAAATAAGTTTAGCTTTATGGATATATTAAATGCACAGAGCAAAGCAGACACAAAGGCAGCAGCAGTAACAGAGTACACAGAGATATACTTAAACCCGTACGACGTAGAGGAAACAGAAAGTAACTTTTACAGTCAAGAGAGCATAGAAGAGCTGGCAGACGCTATACTTGCTGTAGGACAGCAACAGCCGACAGTATTAGGCAGAATAGACGGCAAATATAAAATTATAAGCGGCCATAGACGAAACAAGGCTAACAGGCTGCTTATAGACAGAGGCTACGAGCAGTATAAGAGCGTGCGCTATCTTTACAAAGACATAACGCCTGCAGGACTCGAGCTTAGCTTATTAGTCGGCAACGCATTTAACCGAGAGCTTACGCCGTACGAAAAGACAGAGCAGGCAGCAAGATTAAAAAAGGCACTTATAAGAGCCAGAGATGAGGACGGGCTAGAAATACAAGGACGCCTGCGCAGCTTAATAGCCGACGTACTGGGCGAGAGCGCGACAAACGTAGGACGCATGGAGCAGATTAACAACAATCTTACGCCAGAAGCTAAAGAGCAATTTAAGGCGGGTAACTTAGGCATAACTGCAGCATACGAGACAAGCAAGTTAGACGAGGACGGACAAAACGAGATAGCGCAGCAGGCAGCAGCAGGCGAGGATATAAGAGCAAAAGAGATAGCCGCAAAGGTAGCAGAAAAGAAAGCAGGCGACGATTACAGGACGCCGCACCCAGAAAGTATTACGAGCCTATGCTATAGCTGCTTGAATTACAGCACTTGCAACGTAAAAACGGGAACGTGCGAAAAGTGCGACGAGTATATTAACAAGGCAGAGGCAGAAAAGACGGACGAGCAGCGCTACGACGAGCAGCAGGCGGCAATAGATAAGCAGACGCAGAAAACGCTACAGGCCAGAGAGCGCGAGGCAGCATTAGACAGGGTACTACAGCCAAAAGAGCAGAAAGTACATGAGCTTAAGCTAGCTGCTATGTATTTTAAGGACGTGGCGACAGGGAAAAAGAGCTTTGAACTACGAAAGAACGACAGAGGCTTTAAGACCGGCGACGCACTACGCCTTAACGAGTATGCCGACGGCAAAGAGACAGGCAGGTACATAGAGGCGGACATAGTATACATGCTGGAAGATCACAGCGGCTTACAAGAGGATTACTGCATACTCGGTATAAAGGTTACTAAGGTGCCCGAAACGGATACACAAATAGACGGGCAGACAGATATAAAAAACTTTTTAAGCGAAAGCGAGGCGTAATACATGAATTACAGGCAGTGGAAAAAGAATTATAAAAAGCGGCACGGGCATAACCCGCCGCTTGAAGCTGATAAGCGGCAACGAGCAAAAGCTATGAGAAATACAATAACTGCAAACGACATAGTGACAGCAATACAAAATATGGCCGACGCAATACAAAGAGCTCTTACAGAGCGGACAATTGCAGAGCTCTACAGGGGGTTAAGCAACGGGTTTAGAACGGCAGCAGACGCGGCACAAAACATAGCAGAACGAATAGAAAAGGGGGCGGCGAATGACAGCAATAGAGATATTTAAAACAATAGCACTTGTAGCAGGCATATTAATAGCGCCGTTCATAATCGCGGCAGCGGTATGCGCATTAGCGGTTGTGGTGGGGCTTATTATAGCCCTGTTGCGTTTCCTGTTTACAATCGAGGTAGACGACGACGGCGGCGTACGCGAGTGTATCGGCTGCCATTCTTACGACTGCGAAAATTGTAAGATCCACAAGAAAGCACAAAAGATTATAGCAAAGCGGAAACGACGAGAAGAAAAGGAACTAGCGGACAGACAAAAGAGACAGGCAGAGGACGAGAAACAAATAAAATACTTACAGGAATACAACAGGAAGAAAAGAGAGGGTAAAAAGTGAATAACGTAACATTAAGCGGAAGATTGACAAAAGAGCCAGACGTACGCTACGGCGGCGAAAATAACAGCGTAGCAATAGCGCGCTTTACGCTGGCAGTATACGACTATAAAAGCACAGATTTTATTAATATACGCGCGCTCGGCAAAACGGCAGAGTGGGTAGAGAAATGGCTACAGAAAGGCAACAAGATAGAACTAGTCGGAAAGATTAAAACAGGGCACTATACAGGCAGGGACGGAAAAGAAATCTATTACACCGAAGTACTGGCAAGTAGCGTAAGTTTTGGAGAGACAAAAGCAGAGGCACAACAGAGGCAGCAGGCAGCAGGCGACAGGCCGCAGCCGACACCAAGCGACGGCGGCTTTATGGACATACCAGACGGCTACGACGGCGAGCTACCATTTACCTAAAAAGCGGCGCGGCAGCAGAAAGCGAGGAATATTAAAAGTGAGCGAAATAAGGCTAAACGAGGACGAACTAGAGCAGATAATAACAACGGCCGCAAAAAAAGGCGTAGAGATATACAAGCGAGAGGAACAAAAGAAACACAAAGCGGATAAATACCACGACACATTTAGCCTTATGAGGTGCTACAGAGACGCAGTTTTTCACAGAGAAAATGCGGTAAGCGAAGCTGCACAGCTACAGCAGCAGGGAGAATTAACAGAAGAGCAGCAGGCTACATACTTGCGCAGCATACGCCGCACGCGCTTCAAAACCATACTAATGCTGGACCACATAGACAAGGCGGTAGAAGAGATAGAAAGACGCAGGCAGCAGCAGGGGCGAGAGGTAGAATATAAAGCGTTTGAGCTATACTTTATGCAGGGCTTAGACTATGCGGACATAGCCGAAGAACTGAATACGGGCAAGAACACACCGCGCCGCTGGATAAGCGGGATAATAAACGAGCTAAGCGTACTACTCTGGGGAATAGACGAGGACTCTATAGCACAGTAGTAAAAGCGTGGTAAAAAGCTGGGGTTTACGTGGGGTATTGCCTGCGGTAAAATGATAGCGTGAGAAAGAGCGGAAAGCTAAGCTACTTAAGCAGCATTAGTTAGCCGCTCTTTTTTATTGCATTTTTCTAGCCTCCTAGCCTAGCGTATGAAACCTAGGACGCTAGGCAATTAAAGAGAGGCAGGCTATGAAAGAATGGGCTAAAGAGTTCTACCACAGTAAGAACTGGATAGAAACACGGCGGGCTTATCTTATATCGCAGCATTACCTGTGTGAGCGCTGCGGCGAGCCTGCAAAGGTAGTACACCACAAACACTACTTAACAAAGCGAAACATAAACAACGCAGACATAGCGCTTAACTGGGACAACCTCGAGGCGCTATGTCAAGACTGCCACAACAAAGAGCACCACGCGGCAGCAGATACACGCCGCTACAAATTCGACGACGACGGCAACGTAATACAGACGTAGCCGCGAGCATATCCCCCCTATTCAAAAATTTTGAATAGCCCAGCGGAGACCGAGGGGTGGAGTCTAAAAAAACTCTACAGGGGCGCGCGTACGTGGTGTAGGGGGTGTGGTGTGCGAGAAGTGAGGCGAAGATATGGCAGGAAAGAAAGAGTACACGAAAGAAGAGAAAATTAAGAAAGAAAAAACCAGACTTAAAGGCATTTTTAAGAACCTTGACGAAAACAAAAAGAAACTTGTTACGCCGCTTATCGAAAAGGCTGCTTTTATGTCTGTCGAGCTCGATATATTGCAGGATAGCATACAGAAAAACGGCTGGACGGCGGAGTATCAGAACGGCGCGAACCAGTGGGGCGAAAAGCGAAGCGCAGAGGCAGACACCTACATAGCGTTAAGCAAGAACTATACGGCAGTTATAAAGCAATTAACAGAGCTTGTACCAGCAGCGGAACGCAAGAAAAGCAAGCTAGCCCTGCTGCGTGAGGAATAGCCCTAGAGTGCCATATAAAAATTACATTTACGAGTATTACGCAAAGATTACAAGCGGCGAAATCGTAGCGGGTAAATGGATAAAACAAATTTACAAAATACTTGTAGACGGGTTGGAAAAACAAGAGTTTTTTTACAATGCAAAAAAGGCAAATAAGGCAATAAAGTTTATCGAAAATTTTTGTCACCACAGCAAAGGCCGCAGCGATCTATTAAAGCTGGAATTATGGCAAAAAGCTATAGTATGCGCCATGTTTGGTATTGTAGACGACCAAAATATAAGAATTTTTCGCGAAATTTTTATAGTTATTGGACGAAAAAACGGCAAAAGTTTATTTGCAAGCGCCATTATTGCATATGTGGCGTACCTAGAGCCAGAGTACGGGCAAGAGATTTATTGCTTAGCACCAAAGTTAGACCAAGCGGCGCTCGTTTACGACGCTTTTTACAAAATGGTAGAAGCAGAGGACGAGTTAAAAGAGCTTGCTAAAAAGAGGCGCAGCGATATTTACCTAGAAGAGACTAACACGACTATTAAGCCTATTGCATTTAACGCAAAGAAAAGCGACGGCTTTAACCCGCAGCTAGTTATATGCGACGAAATGGCAGCGTGGAGCGGCGACGGCGGGCTAAAGCAATATGAGGTTATGAAGTCGGCGCTGGGTGCAAGGCGGCAGCCTATGATACTTAGTATATCTACAGCAGGCTATATTAACGACAGTATCTACGACGAGTTAATGAAACGTGCCACCAGCTTTCTAAAGGGCAGCAGTAAAGAGCGCAGGCTATTGCCATTTTTATACATCATAGACGACGTAGAGAAATGGAACGATATAACAGAACTAAAGAAAGCTAACCCGAATATGGGCGTAAGCGTACAAGAGGGCTTCTTTAAAGACGAAATAGCAGTAGCAGAGGGCAGCTTAAGCAAAAAAGCAGAGTTTCTTACAAAATACTGCAATATTAAGCAAAATAGTAGCGTTGCGTGGCTGGAATACACACTTGTAGACAAAGCAAGCGAAGAAAGCACGCTAGAGGACTTTAGAGACTGCTACGCAGTGGGCGGCATTGATCTAAGCCAGACAACAGACTTAACAGCCGCAAGTATCGTAGTCGAAAAAGACGGAACGCTACACGCGTTTACACAGTTCTTTATGCCGCGTAACAGACTCGAAAGTCTACAGGCAACGGACGGCGTACCTTATGACGTATTTGTAAAAAAAGGCGTACTTACGCTATCTGGCGACAACTACGTAGACTACAAAGACGTATTTAACTGGTATGTAGAACTGCTTAACACATACGGCATACGAGTATTACAGATAGGCTACGACAGATACAGCGCCCAGTACTTAATTGATGACCTTAAGGCGTACGGCTTCCACACCGACGACGTATACCAGGGCGAGAACTTAACGCCAGTTATACGAGAGTTTGAGGGAATTATCAAAGACGGTAACTTTAAGATTGCAAGCAATAACTTACTTAAGTCCCACTTCTTAAACGTGGCGCTTAAGCAGAATTTAGAAACAAGAAAATTTAGACCTATAAAGATAGAACAGCGCGCACATATAGACGGCTTTGTAAGCGTAATAGACGCTATGACAGTACGCCAGAAATACAACGCGGAGCTGGGCGAGCTGCTTAAAAACGCAGCATAGAAAGGAGTGAGAAAAACGGGGCTTTTTGATTACCTTTTTAAAGGACGAAAAAACAAAGAAATAATAGGCGAATACTTTAAGCTACTTAACGGCTATAGTCCTGTATTCTCTACCTACGACGGCGGCGTATATGAAATGGATTTAACCCGCACGGCAATTAATAGCTTTGCTACGCATTGTAGCAAGCTAAAGCCAGAGGTAGAGGGCAGCGCACTTAAAAACCTAGAGCATACATTACAGTTTAAACCTAACGCGTTTATGGATACGACAAAGTTTATAGCGCGAGTGGCGACCATATTAGAGTGCGAGCACACAGCCTTTATTATACCGATAGAGGACCGATACGGACAGCTTGCGGGCTGGTACCCACTACTGCCGCAGAATTGCGAAATAATAGAATATCAAAAGCAAGTTTTTTTGCGCTATACGTTTGGAAACGGGGAGCGCGCGGCTATTGAGTTTGAGCGCGTCGGAATATTGACGACGCACCAATATAAAGACGACATTTTCGGCGAAGATAACAAGACAATGAAACCAACTATGCAGCTCATACAGACGAGCAACGAGGGTATTATTAACGCCGTAAAGAACTCGGCAAATATACGCTTTCTGGCAAAAGTTGCAAACATGCTTAAGCCAGAGGATATTAAAAAAGAGCGCGACAGATTTACGCAGGACAACTTAAGCAGCGACAACCAAAGCGGAATGATTATATACGATAACAAGTTTAGCGACGTTAAGCCGGTAGAAAGCAAACCATATACGCCGAACGCGCTGCAGATGCAGCAGATCCAAGAAAATGTATGTACGCATTTTGGCACTAATATGGACATATTACAAAACAAATTCAATGAGGACACTTGGAACGCTTACTATGAGGGGAAAATAGAGCCATTCGCTATACAGTTATCGCTTGTAATGTCAAATATGTCACTTACACCACAAAAACTTGCACGCGGCAACGCTATTACATTTAGTGCAAACAGACTACAGTACGCCAGCAACAACACAAAGCTACAGGTAAGTACGCAGCTATTCGACAGAGGCTTACTTAATCGTAACGGGGTTATGGACATATGGAACATGGCGCACGTCGACGACGGCGACAAATACTACATACGAAAAGAATACACAGAGGTTAGTGAACTGGACAAACACAACAAAGAACCGCAGCCGGTAATTACAACGCAGCAGCCACAGCAAACAGAGCCGACAGCAGGACAAGGGCCAGAGCCACAGCCGCAGCAAACAGGCGACGGGCAGCAGACAGGCGAGAAAGGAGAAGAGTAAGCATATGCCAGTAGTAAAAGAAAGAGAATACAGAAACGTAGCGGCGCCTTTATCGGCAGCAGCCGCCGTAAAACAGTTTAACAGTGATTTTTACGTAGAGGGTTATGCTACAACATTCGATACGCCGTACGTGCTCTACGAGTTCGAGGACGGCGACAAATACTACGAAAAAATAGACAGGCACGCACTAGACGGCGCAGACCTAAGCGACGTAATTATGCAATACGACCACACGGGCAGAGTGTACGCCCGTAATAGCAATAACACTCTTAAATTAACAGCAGACACAAAAGGGCTTCTTATTGCAGCCGACCTTAGCAAAACAGAATTAGCAAGGGGACTGTATGAGGATATTAGCGCGGGAATGATAACAAAAATGTCATGGGCGTTTACAGTCGCAGAGGATAGCTACGACAGAGTGACGCATACCCGCACTATTTTAAAAATCAAAAAGGTGTACGACGTTAGCGCGGTAAGCGCACCAGCCAACGACGGGACCAGTATAGCGGCACGCAGCTACGCAAGCGGGAGACGCGAAGCAGAGCAGCGGGAGACGTTAGAAAAGCGCGCAGCTATGTTAAGAATTTTAGCAACAATTTAAAACAAAGAAAGGAACAAAGACAATGAGACTAAAAGAGATTGAATTAAGACTTGCAGCTATCAAGAAAGATGTAGAGGAAAGAGACGCACAGCTCACAGCCGAAGAGCTGGCAAACTACGAGAAAGAAGTAAAAGACCTGCAGGAAGAAAGAGCGGCAATCATCCAGCAGCAGGAGCAGCGCACAAGTTTACTTGCAGCTATCGCAGCAGGAGAAGTAACGGACGTAAACGGAAACCCAACAGCACCTACAGTACTTAGAAATATCGCACCAGCAGACGGCAGCGGAGCAGAGCAGCGTACAGCAGTAAACAAGTACGAAACAATGGAGTACCGCAAAGCGTTTATGGAGTACGTCACAAGGGGCGTAGCAATCCCTAAAGAGTACAGGCAGGACGCAGTAAGCCAGACAACAGACGTAGGCGCAGTTATTCCAACAAACGTATTAAACCAGATCATTACAAAGCTCGAAAGCGTGGGTAATATTCTGGCAAAGGTAACACGTACAGCATACAAGGGCGGTGTAACTATCCCTAAGTCAACAGTTAAGCCGGTTGCAACTTGGACAGCACAGGGAAAGGGCAGCGACAAGCAGAAACAGGACACAAGCGGTACAGTAACATTTGCATATCATAAGTTACGCTGCGCTGTAGCTGTATCGCTCGAAGTAGATACAATGGCTATTACAGCGTTTGAGAACCTGTTAATTAATAACATTGTTGAGGCTATGACAAAAGCACTCGAGCAGGCTATTATTAGCGGTACTGGCACAGGACAGCCGAAAGGAATTACAGCAGAAACAGCCGACGAGGGGCAGACGGTGGAAACATCAAAGCCAGCGTACGCAGATCTTATTACAGCAGAGGGCAACTTACCGGTTGCTTACGAAAAGGGCGCCGAATGGTGCATGTCTAAAAAGACATATATGAGCTACTACGGCTTAACTGACAGCAACGGGCAGCCTATTGGCCGTATTAACTATGGGCTTGCAGGAAAGCCAGAGTATACACTCTTAGGCAGACCAGTAAACGTATGCGATTACTTACCAAGTTTTGCCAACGCAGAGAACAACTCTATTGTAGGCTTTTTGTTTAACTTTAAAGACTATGTGCTTAATACTAATTACGCTATGGGCGTTAAGAAGTATGAGGACAACGACACCGACGATATGGTAACAAAGGGCATTATGTTAGCAGACGGCAAGGTAGTAGACACAGGCAGCTACGTACCGCTCAAGAAAGTACAGGCAGTCTAATTTATAAGCGGGCGGCGTAAAGCTGCCTGCTAAAGAAAGGCGAAACAATGAAAGGACATTTAGATAAAAAGCAGCTCGAGGAAGAGTACAAGGTAGACGAACTTAGAGAGCTTGCTAAAAGTCTGGGGTTAAGTCCAGACGGGAAAAAGGCAGAGCTTGTAGAACGTATCGCGGCAACAGAGGTAGACATACCCGATGAGGACGACGAGCAGCAGGCGGCAGCAAACACGCCGACAGTAAACGAGCAGCAGGCGGCAGGCGCTAACGTGTCCGTTTCGGACACAACAGTAAAGGTTATTGTAACAGAGACATACAAAGACTTGCAGCGAGATATTACACAGCATGCGGGCGACACGTTCGAGGTGACAAAAGAACGCGCAGCGCAGCTTATAGAGGCAGGCGTAGCAAAAGCAGCAGAGTAGGGGGCAGCTATGAGGACAGCACTAATAAAAGCAATTAAAGACAGTATGCGTATGTCTACCGCCTCGGCTATTATTAAGGACGATATAAGCGGCTGCATAGAGGCTTGCTTTAAAGACTTGCAGCTTGCAGGCGTGGAAAAGATAGACGAAACCGACGCGCTTATTATTAGAGCTGCACAGCTTTTTACAAAAGCAGACTTCAACTATAACAACCTTGCAGACAAATACAGGCAGAGCTACGACGCTCTTAAGATGTCTTTAGCGTTATCTGGCGAGTATAACGAGAAAGAAAGCGAGGGTAAATAATGTATGGAGAAATAACCTTAAAAACGCAGCTAAACGCAACAGAAACAGAGAGCGTAACTATATGCTGCGAGGTAGACAGCATAACCCAGAGCGAATACGCAACAGCAGGCGTTAAGGATATTAAGCCAAGCTATAAATTTACTGTATGGGCGCATGAATACAACGACCAGACAGAGTTAGAGTACAACGGGCAGCGATTAACTATTTACAGGACTTATAAAAAGCCAAACGAGGAAAAGTTAGAGCTGTACGCAGAAAAGAGGGCGGGCAAGCGTTGAGTAACGAGAAAATAAACACAGCAGGCGCAGCTATAGCCGAAGCACTGGCAGAGTACGACCAAGAAATAGCAGACGCAACAAAGCGAATAACCGACGAAGCAACAAAAGAGGCTGTAGACTCTCTTAAGAAGAGCAGCCCAAAACTTACAGGCAGCTACCGCAAGGGCTGGCGTAAAAAACAATCATATGCAGACAAGAGGACAAAGCGGAATACTGTATATAACGAGACAGACTACCAGCTAACCCACTTGCTGGAATATGGACACGCAAGCAGGAACGGCGGCAGAGTTAGAGCTATACAACATATAGCACCTGTAGAGCAGGCGGCTATAGAGGCACTGCAGGAAAGGATAGAGGCAGCAGCGAGCAAATGAGACTAGAGACAATTATAGAACGCGCCCGCGCGCTGGGGCTACCCTTGGCAAAGGACGAGTTCAGAGAGACAAAAGAGACACCACTACCCGAGCTGCCGTATCTGGTATACATAACACCGCAGGACAATATAAGCAAAAGCGACGACGGCGCAGTAGGAGTTAGGGCGACACAGGCGGCTATAGAGCTTTACACAGACAAAACAGCAGACAGCAGCTTAGAAAAAGAGGTAGAGCAAAAGGTATTATACGACATAGGCTTTAACAAATTCCAAGAGACAATACAAAGTGAAGATATGGTGCAGACGGCATACGAATTTACCATATACGAAAAAATAAGAAAGAGAGGACAGTAACAATATGGATAGCGAGAGAATAACGCTTGGCAGCGGTAAACTTTACTGCATTAAATTTACGGGAGAAATCCCAGACGACGCGACAATAGAGACAGAGGATAACCAGCTTGCACACATCAAAGGCGGCGCGTCACTCGAGTATACAGCAGAGAGCTATACAGCTAAAGACGACTTAGGCGTAGTGCAGAAAACTAAAGTAACGAAAGAAGAGGCAACTCTTAAGGCGGGCTTGCTTACTTGGTGCGCCACAACGTTAGAAAAGTTATGCGCAACAGCCAGAGTTACAGCTACCGCCAAAAAGCGTACTGTAAAAATTGGCGGCTTAAAGAACCAGAAAAGCGACAAGTATCTAATTAGATTTTTGCATGAGGACGACGAGGACGGCGATATTAGAGTAACAATCGTCGGAAAGAATGAGGCGGGTTTTAGCTTTACGTTTGCAACAGACGCAGAGACAACATTAGAGCCAACATTTACAGCTTATCCAATGGACAAAGAGGGCACGCTCATTATTTTCGACGAGGAAATAGTACAGAACGTATAAAGATTATAGCGGCTGCACTCGTGCGGCCGCTATAGAAAAGAGGTAAGAACATGGCAAATAAAAGTTTTGATTTTGGAAAATTAAAGCGTAGCTTTTATCCTACAAAGTTAAAGGACGGCAAAACCCTTGTAGTGGAAATGCCTAAAAAGCGCACTTTTGAAAAAATGCAGATTATAAACGACATTGACACAGACGAGGCTAAGAGCGGCGAAGTATACGACGAAATGCTAGAACTTTTAGCAGAAATCTTAAGCAACAACAGAGGCAAAGAGCTTATCACAGCGGAGTACTTAGAGCAGGAAGAGTACGACATAGAGGAAATTATAGCGTACATCAACGATTATGCGGACTTTGTAAACGGCATTAAGAATAACCCAAACTAAAGCTGCCGCACTACCCGAACGGGCAGACAAAGGCGGCAGAGTATACGTACACCGCAGACACACGAGCAGAGAAGTTAGTCATAGACTACTTAAATATAAGCATATTCGACGTGCAGGAAATGCCGATAGACTTATACCTATACTTTATGCGAGAAAGCTATATCTACACGCTTAGCCAGACGGAAAAGGGTAGAAAGTATTTAGAGGACTGCTACAGAATGACGCAGACCAAGCCAGACCGCAAAAAGATACGAGAAAAGATTAAGAGCCAGAAAGGAGCGTAACAAGTGGCAGGCAGTATTAAAGGCATTACAATCGAAATAGGCGGCGATACTACTAAACTATCTAAAGCGCTCTCTGGCGTTAATAGCTCGTGCAGCTCTTTACAGAAAGAGCTACGCGAAGTAGACAAGCTGCTTAAACTCGATCCGACAAACACGGAACTATTAGCCCAGAAACAGAAAATATTAAAAGAGGCTATAGGAAGTACAAAAGAGAAGTTAGACACCTTAAAAGAGGCAGAAAAACAGGTACAAGAACAATTTGAAAACGGCGAAGTATCAGAGGAACAATACAGAGCACTACAAAGAGAGATAGCCTCTACAGAGATTAAACTCGGCGACTTGGAAAAACAGGCAGAGGGAAGTAATAAAGAGTTTGAGAACACAGGAAAGGCAGCCGAAGAGACAGCAAAGAGCGTAAGCAAGATTGATACAGCAGCAAAAGCATTTGACACAGTAGAGGATAAAGCGGGCAAAGCGGCTAAGACTATGGCGCCTTTATCGGCAGCAGCGGCAGCAGTAGGCACAGGAGCCGTAGCGGCTGCTATGAACTTAGACGACGGCTACGACATAATTATAACCAAAACAGGCGCTACAGGCGAGGTGTTAGACGACCTCAATAAGCGCATGAACAACATTTTTAAGGATATACCGACAGACGCGGAGACGGCAGGCACAGCAATAGGAGAGGTTAATACACGTTTCCAGCTTACAGGCGACAAGTTAGAGAGCTTATCAAAGCAGTTTATCGAATTTGCAGAGATAAACGAGACAGATTTAAATAGCAGTATTGACAATGTAGACACAATCTTAAATAAATTCAACGTAGACGCAGGACAGGCGGGCAACGTATTAGGACTACTTACAAAAGTAGGACAGGACACGGGACTATCTATGGACACCTTAGAGAGCTCGTTAATGCAGAATGGCAGCACCTTAAAAGAAATGGGGCTAGGCATTACAGAAAGCGTAAACTTGCTTGCTATGTTTGAAAATAACGGCGTAGACGCTACTACAGCTATGGCAGGCTTAAAGAAAGCTGTAAAGAATTATACAGCAGAGGGCTTAAGCACAGACCAAGCACTACAAAAGACAATAGACAGCATTAAAAACGCAAGCACCGAGACAGAGGCGCTAAGCATCGCGCAAGAAACTTTTGGCTCTAAAGGCTTTGCGGAAATGGCGCAGGCCATAAGAGAGGGCAAGCTAAGCGTAGACGACTTAGGCGGCTCACTTGAGGACTACGGCACCACAGTACAAGATACATACGAGAGTACTTTAGATCCGTGGGACAATGCCAAAGTAATGCTTAACAACTTGAAACTTGCAGGCAGCGACTTAGCAGGCACTGCTTTATCGGCATTACAGCCAGCAATAGAAAAAGTAACAAGCACAGTACAGAGCGCTACAGAATGGTTTAGAGGACTAACCGACAATCAAAAAGAAATGATAGCGACAATAGTAATGATAGTTGCAGCAATAGCCCCCGCGCTGCTAATCATAAACAAAGTAGCGGGCGTTATATCAACTATGATAAACGTAATTAAGGCTCTAAAGATTGCAATAGTAGCAGTAAACGACGTGCTTGTGGCAAATCCTATTATATTGGTCATAGCAGCGATAGCGGCGCTAATAGCAATATTTATAACGCTATATAACAAGTGCGAATGGTTTAGAGACGCTGTAAACGAAATTTTTGAGTACGTAAAAGAGTTTATAGGCGGCGCTATTGAGGTAATAAAGGGCGTCATAGGCACTATCTGGGACAAGATACAAGAGATATGGGGATTTATAGAACCATACTTACAAGCGGCGTTTGCCTTTTTGCAGCAGTTGGGCGCAGATATAGCCCAGATATTTAGCGACTGCTGGGAAATCATTAAAGCAGTCTGGGACTTAGTAGAGCCGTATTTTTCTGCGCTATGGGAGAATATAAAAGTTATATTCTCGGTAGTAGGCGAAGTGCTGGGCGGTTTTTTCTCGGTAGCATGGGAATATATTAAAGGTGTATGGGACGTAGCGGTACTTTACTTTACGCTCATCTGGGAAAACATAAAAGTAGTATTCTCGGCTGTAGGCGAAGTGCTGGGCTCGTTCTTTCGTAACGCGTGGGAGATTATTAAAGCGGTCTGGGACGTCGTAGCAGCTTACTTTGCTGCAGTATGGAACGCAATAAAAACAGTATTTAGCGTCGTAAAAGATGTACTTACGGGAGACTTTAAAGGCGCTTGGGACGGAATTAAAAGCATATTTGCGGGCTTTGCAAATTTCTTTAGTACGTTATGGGGCAGCGTAAAGCGTATCTTTTCGGCTGTCGGTTCGTTCTTTAGAGACACTTTCGGGGCAGCTTGGAACGCGGTAAAAGGCGTATTCTCTAATTTTACATCATTTTTTAGGGGACTATGGAGTTCGATAAAAAACACTTTTACAAATTTAGGTACATCAATAGCAAACGCAATAAGTGGCAGTATTAAAGCTGGCATTAATGGCGTAATTAGAATTATAGAAAACACCATAAACGGGGCTATAGGGCTTATCAATGGAGCTATCAAGCTCATAAACAAAATACCAGGGGTAAGCATTAGCAAAATAAGCAAATTAAGCCTACCAAGGCTTGCACACGGCGGTATTATCGGAAACGGCGGCGCTATGGTAGCAGAGGCGGGGCCGGAGCTCGTGCAAATGGTAAACGGCAAAGCTGTAGTAACGCCACTTACAAATACAGCGAGAAACACAGCTATAGACACCGCAAAAGGCGGCAGACCACAGCAAATTACAAACAAGATCAATGTAAACATAGAGCATTTTGAAAACAACAGAGATACAGACATAAGAGAACTTACAGAGGAAATGCTAGAGACAGCCGAAGAAGTGAAAGAGAGGGACGAAAGAGTATATGCTTAGTAATTATTACAATGCGGCTAATAGCTTTACATATAACGGCGTTAATTCTCTCGATATGGGACTTTTTATTATAAAGCAGAGCGGCGCGGACAACGCCGCCGAGCCTGTAATAGAAACTATAAACGTACCAGCGCGCGGCAATTTTGTAGTAGACAATCGCATAGACGAACTGGACAACCAGCAATTTAACGACTATGTACGAAAATACGTATGCTGCGTGGATATAGACGCCTTTAAGCTGGATTTAGAGGAACACGCCCGCAGGCTTTACGCTTGGCTCTACGGCAGCGGTATAGAGTATAAAAAACTCTATGACACTTACGACAGAGACTATTACACACTTGCATACGTAAGCAGCGGGGCGAGCGTGTCAGAGCTTGCTAAGCGCTTACTAGGACAAATAGAAATACAATTTAGATGCAAGGCGTACAAAAGAGCACTAAAGGGAGACGAAACAATAACGATAACAAAAGCAGCCACGATAATAAACCCAGAGGGCTTTACAGCAACGCCATATATGAAAATATACGGCAGCGGTAACGTAACGCTCTATATAAACAATCGCGCGCACGGCTTTAAAAATATAGACGGATATATAGAGGTGGATAGCGAGAATATGAACGCGTGCAAGGGCGATACATTACAGAATAATAAAATGCTTGTGGGGGCGTTTCCTAAGCTGGCAGCAGGAGACAATAACATAAGCTGGGCGGGTAATGTAACAAAAATTGAAATAGTACCGCGCTGGTGCAAGCTTTGATACCGATTTTATATGCTGCCAGCGAAACAGACTTTACAACAAACGGCATAGGCTTACTTACAGATGCGGTAAGCTGCACAGTAACAGAAGAGAGAAACGGGGCATATGAGGCGACGCTTGTATACCCAGCAAAAGGACACTTAGCGGAATATATAGCAGAGGACGCTATTATTAAAGCAAAGGCAAATGACACGGACGAGCCGCAGCTTTTTAGAATATACAAAAGCGGCAAACAGATAGGCAGTAATACGACGTGGAACGCCGAGCACATAAGCTACGAGCTAACGGGCAATCCTGTAGAGCGGTTTAGCGTAAGTGGGGTAAACGCAGAGCAAGCACTTAATAGGTTACTTGCAGCAGCAGTATTTAAACATAAATATACGGCCACAAGCGACATTACAACAGTAAACAGCACGAGTATAGCGGACGTGGTAAGCGTGCGTAAAGCACTCGGCGGCGTAGAGGGCAGTATATTAGATACGTGGGGCGGCGAATATCACTTTAATAACTACAGGATAGAACTATTAAAAGCGAGAGGCGCAGATAACGGCGTAACAATCGAATACGGCAAGAACTTAACCGACGCAAAACAAGAGCGTAACATATCAAATATAGTAACGGCCATATTCCCATACGCGAAGTACACACCAGAGGGCACAGAAAACGAGGTATTCGTAAGTCTGAAAGAAAAGACTCTAGTACACGCAGACGCAGCGAACTACGCATATAAGCGATGCGAGATAGTGGACTTTAGCAGTGAGTGGGAAAGCGGCACGATTATAACCGAGGATATGTTAAGAGCGAAAGCAGAGGCATACTTAGAAAAAATAAGCACCGAGCCAGATATTAATATTACACTTTCGTACGCGCAGCTCAAAAAAACCAAGGACTATAAAAATATACAGGCTATGGAAAGCGTCGCGCTATGCGATACAGTAAAAGTACGCATAGACAAGCTGCAGATAGAAGCGACAGCGAAAATAGTAAAAGCGAAGTACGACAGCTTAAAAGAACGTTACGACACTATGGAAATAGGCAGCGTGCGTACAAACTTAACTAAGCAGCTTACAGCGACGCAGCAGGAAATAACAGATAGCATAAAAAGGAACCAGACACGAGCCGAGCAGATTAAAAAACAGATAGAGCAGACAATAGTAGACGTTACGGCAGCTATAACAGGAAACAGCGGCGGCTACGTGGTGCTCTATCCAGAGAAAAACCCGCAGGAGATTTATATATTAGATCAGCCAGAACTAAGCAAGGCTAAAAATGTCTGGCGCTGGAACCTTGCAGGGCTGGGACACAGCAACACAGGAGTAAACGGCAAATTTACCACAGCAATAACAGCAGACGGGCAAATAGTAGCGGACTTTATCACAGCGGGCGAGCTCACAGGCTCGATACTTAGAGCGGGCACAGTATACGCAGAGGCGCTAGACGTGGAATACAGGAACACAGTGACAAAGCACGCAGACGACGCCGCAAATAAAGCGTACGAGGACAGCTTAAGTAAGATACAAACGACAGCCAAAGAACTTAAGCTATTATGCAAGAAAATAAGTGAAACGGCTATGCACAATTACGCAGCAGACTTTACGGACGACTTAAGCGCACCATGGTATGCAAGCTCGACAAACAATGTAGTAGAAAGCAGCACAACGCTTGGAAGATACGCGAGAATAGTAAAAGCAAGCGCAAATTACAGCAGCTACATACGCTGCGACACAAAGAAAACACCCGCAGGCACTTACAGAGTACGTTATAAAGCGGCGACTATGGCAGGGCAGGAAAACACAGCACGCGTACAATGTAGTTTTAAGACAACGGCAACAACGGCAGCAGGGGAGCTTAAATCGGACGGCTGGACAACATTTGAGCGCGATATAGAGCTAAGCAGCGACTACGACGGCTATATATACTTTTACGCGACAGTATCGGGTACAACAGTATTAATTAAAGACGTGGAAGTACTAGGACTGCTACGAGATTACGCAGAGGCGCAGCTTACAGTAAACGCAGACAACATTACGGCAGAAGTTAGAAGGGCACAGGACGCAGAAAAAGAGCTAAAAGCGTCCATAAAGGTAAATGCAGAGAAAATCGAAACAAAAGTAACAGCCGACGACGTTAGTTCGCAGATAGAGCAAAGCGCAGAGTCCATAAGGTGCCAAGCAAAAAAAATATCATGGAAAAGCGACAGTTCAGAGATGACAGAAGACGGACTGCTTACGTGCAAAGGCGCCAGTATTGAGGACGGAAACATTATATGCCAGTCCGACAAAAAAAACCCGCGTATAACACTTATTAACAACAAAGTACAAATGTATGCAAGTGCATATAATCTTAGCGGGAAAAATGAAGATGGCATTAACACACTGACAATAGGAAATAGTGAGTCGGGATTCGTTACATGCTATTCAAAAGGTGGGTATACAGAAAGAAAATATGGTAACTTGGGATTTAACGGCGTGTCAACAACAGACGGCGACAAATACTCAAACTTGTCACCAGACGGGCTATGGTGTACCGGTAGCAAGCACAGAGTCGTGCGAACACAGGATTATGGTGAACGCTTATTATGCTGCTATGAAACACCGAGCCCAATGTTTGGAGATGTCGGAGCAGCGCAGATAGACGAAACAGGAAAGTGCTTAATTTTTATCGACGAAAAATTTGCTCAAACGGTAGACCTGGAATATCTATACGACGTATTTTTGACAAAATATGGTCCGGGTGACTGCTACGTGTCAGAACGAACGGCATCTTATTTTATCGTAGAAGGGACAAAAAACTTAAAATTTGCTTGGGAAATCAAAACCATACAAAGAGATTATGAGAATTTAAGGCTCGAAGAACACGAGCGGGAAAATGACGACACAGATTATATATATGATGTATCGGCGTATATGAACACATTACTTTATCAATTAGATTAATAAGATTAATAAGAAAGCGAGGAATTAATAACATGATTAACATTAAGGCAATAGCAACAGCAACAGACGGAAGCGTTAAACGTATGGCTATAACATACGACGTTATCAACGACGAGGGAAAAGTTACAAGCTCAAATGCAAAACTAAATAGAGCGGTAATAGACCAAGCAGCGTTGAAAGCTATAGATATACTTGAGCAGTTAGCACAGGAGAGTATTAAAGCAGCACTATCCGATAACACAGAGAACTAAAACGGAAAGGCAGTGACAACATGAGTATAGTTAATATTCAAAACATAAAAGTACCGATAGACGGCGCGCCGCCGTTTGAGTACATTATAGCCAAGCAGGGCGAAATATCCAGCCGACAAGTAGAGGTAACGTTACTACAGAATAACGCCATATACACAATACCGAGCGGAGTAAAAGCGCGTGTAAAATACTATAAGCCAGACGGCAACAAGGTAATAAATGACTGCACAATAAGCAACAATAAAGTAATAGTAACATACACGCAGCAGATGTTAGCGGCAGCGGGCACAGGCTTTGCAGAAATACAGTTATACAACGGCTCTAGCGTACTGGTAAGCGCAACATATTATACTAAAATCGCAGAGAGTGTATATACGGACGATATAGAGAGCGCGGACGAGAGCACGAGCTTAACAAAATTAATTATAGAAACAGAACAGGCAAGGGACAGCGCACAGACAGCAAGGGCAGCAACCGAAAAAGCTACAGACAATGCCAACACAGCTACAAGTAACGCAAACACGGCTACGAGCAACGCCACAAGCGCAGCAAACGCAGCCAATAAAGCAGCAACAACAGCAAATAACGCGGCAAGTGCGGCAGATATAGCAAAAAAAGCAGCCGACGAAGCAACCACAAACGCAAAGAGAGAAACAGAAAACGCGAAAAACGCTACGAGTGCAGCAAACGGGGCAGCAGGGAACGCAAACACGGCAACAACTAACGCGAACAACGCAGCCAACACAGCTACAGCAGCAGCAAAGACAGCACAGGACGCAGCGAAAGCAGTCTACACAGACAGAAATTACAATTTACTTGTAGGCGACGACGGCGCAGTAACATTTATGTATAACGACGAGAAGTGAAGAAAGAGAGGACAGTAATGGCAGTACAAAGCATTGATTTACCACGCGATACAACTATGAAAGATATAGCGGCGAGCCTGCGAGCGATTGCAGGGTTTACGGCTGCAGACCTCGTTACCATGAAACAGGTAAAAGCTATCGTAGAGGGAAAAAAAGAAAAAGAAGTATTTGCAATAGGCGACCAGATCACAGTACCTTGGACGGATAAGGCAACAAATGTAACATACGCGGCAGTTATGGACGTCGTGCACTTTGGAGACGTAGAGCTTAAAGACGGCGAAACCACAAACGCTATGTTTTTACAATGGCATTATTGTACGCCATTCGGGGTACAGTATGACGCAGCAGAGGCGGAAGTGGCAACAGAGGCGACATTTAGCGCAGACTATAATTATTACACAAAAAACAGCGACGGCAGCTTTAGCCTTGCGACTGTAACGACAGGCGGCGCTATTCCTGCGGGCACAACATATTACCACAGCGCAATTAAAGACACGAGCGGCAATATTTGTAGATATGGTTACAACCGCTGGAGTCATAGCGCTATGAGGCAGTGGCTTAACAGCAAGGCGGGCGTTAATGCTTGGTGGGCCGCACAGCATAAGGGCGACGTTAAACCCGCGGAGCTTGCGACAAAGGCAGGCTTTTTAACGGGCTTTGACGACGATTTTTTAAGCTGCTTAACGCCTATTAAAATCGTAACAATACCGAACACCATAAGCGAGCCAGATAAGAACACACCGACAGAAGTTACATACGACAAAATCTTTTTACCAAGTATGGAGCAGATGTACTGCGCGCCACAGGCAAGCGGCGAGGGTGACTACTGGGAGTACTGGAAGAGAGCCAGCGGGCGTACAACACCTTGCACACAATGGCAGACATACCCAGAAATGATTACATACGCCATAGAGAACCATAATTCAGCGCAGAACGTCCGCGTGCGTAGCGCTAGTCGTAGCGGCTCGTGCAATACGTGGTGCGTGTACTCGGGCGGCTACGTCGGCAGCAACAACGCGAGCACCTCTATGCGCTGCGCGCCCGCTTGTGCAATTACGGGCACACCCGTAGTACAATAACGCTAATGCCCTGCCGACGCCTCGGCGGGGCTATCAAAGCGGAAAACAAAAATAAAAAAGAAAGGACAAGCGCGACGTGTCGGTAAACGAGAGCGAAAGAGGCAAAGGAAAGTTTGACGTACTTATAAAGGCGAACGGCTTAGCAGTATATACAATAAGAATTACAAAGAATTCTAAAATATTCCTACCAGAGTATCAGACGGCATTAACAAATGACATTATACATACGGCAAAAGAAATATTTACGAAAGCATGGACAGCGAACAATATAAGAGTAGGCGACGAGCCGCGTAACTGGCTCGAGCGTAAAAAGCTACAGCAAGAGGCGGCCAGAGAATGTAATAACCTACTTGCACTAATTCAAATAGCCAAACCTCTATACCATTTGACAAGCAAAAGGGTTAAGTACTGGGGACAAAAGACCATAGAAGTACGCCAAGCGTTGCGAGACTGGAACGCGGGCGATACAAAGAGGTACGGAAAACTAGAATAGATAGCAACGCCGCAAGGCGATACTATAAAAGGGTTGTAGGCTAAACGCAGAACGTCCGCATGCGTAGCGCTAATCGTAGCAACTCGTACAATACGTGGTACGTGAACTCGAGCGGCAACGTCAACAACAACAACGCGAACAACTCTATGCGCTGCGCGCCCGATTGTGTTATACAATTAGTCACACGGCAGCCCTGTAAGAGCTGCGCACTATATTTTAATTGCACAAGGAGCCGAATACCCAGCCGCAAGGCTAAACAACGCCGAGACGATACAAACAGCTTGCGAGCTGCGCGTTATACACGTCGCGGAACTTAAAAAATGAATGAAGATATTAACGAGAATATCGAAGAGAATATAATAGGCTTTGACGCCCTCTATAGATCAATGGAGAAGTGTAGAAAAGGCGTTATCTGGAAAGATAGCGTAGCACATTACTACTTAAATGCGATAGAGGAAACACTTAAACTAGAGAAACAGCTTAAGACGGGCACATACAAAGAGAGAAAGCCCGTACAATTTACAATAATGGCGCCAAAGAAAAGAGAAATAGTTAGTATAGCTTTTAGAGATAGAGTCTATCAGAGAAGTTTAAACGATAACGCAATATACCCGCAAATGACAAAAGGTTTTATAAATACTAACGTAGCCTGCCAAAAAGGAAAAGGCACAGACATAGCCAGAGAGATACTTAAAGAGTATTTAAGGGCTATGTATAGGAAGTGCGGCAAGAATTTTAGCGTATTACAATGCGACATACACGGCTATTATCCGAATATGCAGCACGAGACAGCACGCCAGACATTTAGAAAAGGATTAGAGCCACACATATACAAAAGAGCTAACCGAGTGCTCACGAACCAGTACGCGGGAGAAGTTGGCTATAACCCTGGTTCACAAATGATACAAATAGCGGGAATATCAGTATTAAGCCCGATAGACCATTTTATTAAAGAACGGCTACACATAAAGTACTATATACGATATATGGACGACTTTATACTACTACACGAAAGCGAGCAGTACTTAGAATACTGTAAGCAGGAGATAGACAAGCGCTTACACGTTATGGGCTTTGAGTTTAACCCAAAGAAAACACACGTATATAGCGTAGGTAAGTGTATACCATTTTTAGGCTTTAACTTTAAACTGGACGATAAGGGCAAAGTAGTAATGCTGCTTAAGTCGGACAACGTGAAAAGAGAGCGTAAAAAGCTGCGCAGGCTTGTTAATAAATGCAAGCGCGGCGAGATAACAAAAGAAAAAGTAAACGTATGTTATGCAGGCTGGCGAGTACACGCAGAAAAAGGCGACAGCAAACACTTACTCGACAGAATGGATAAATTCTACAAAGACCTATGGAAAGGGGCGAAATAATGATTTTTGAGAAGCTAAAAACCAGCATTAAAGAGCAGCGAGAAAACGAACGCTTGAAAGCTACAGTACAGGAGCAGGCAGCGTTACTTGAGTATGTAGCAACTATGGCGGATATTGATTTACCAACGCTGGCAGAGGACACAGAGAACATGGAAAGCGAGGCGGCAGAGAATGAGTAAAGCGGCAAAGAGATATAAGAGCTATTACGTAGCAGGCTGGTATAACGAGGAAATGCTTAAAAACCTCGTAGGCAAGGGAAAATTAACACCAGAAGAGTACAAGGCTATCACAGGCGACGACTACGCAGAAAAAGAGGACGACGCCGAAGCATAAGAGATTAACAAAAGAGTTGCACAAAAGAAAAAAATAAAAGGCGCGGCAGCGCGGAAAGGCGAAAAAATGAAAATAAAAATTTGCGCAACTATTGGAGTATTCGGCGGGGCTATTGCTGCTTTGCTGGGCGGCTGGACTACATCGCTTGCAACACTTGTAGCTTTTATGATTATTGATTATATCAGCGGGGTAATTGTAGCGGGGGTATTCCATAAGAGTAAAAAAACCGAAAGCGGCAGCCTAAAGAGTGTAGCAGGAGCAAAGGGACTTTGCAAAAAAGGTATGATTTTACTATGCGTATTAATTGCATACCGCTTAGATCTTGCGACAGGCGTAAACTACATACGCGAGGCTGTAATTATCGGTTTTATGTCAAATGAGCTTATAAGCATCGTGGAAAACGCGGGGCTTATGGGCGTACCTATGCCAGCAGCTATTACTAAGGCTATCGACGTATTGCAGAGCAAAGCAAAGAAAGAGTAAAAAGCGATTAACTAAAGAAATATACAAAAGAGTTTTACCCAAGAAAGCTATTAACACGAGCTTATAAAGAAAGGTAAAACCATTATGAACAAACAGGAATTTTTACAGTTAATCGTACCACTTGCACAGGCAGAGGCAAAAAGAAGAAAGGACGCAGGCGCAGGCTTTGTACTTCCTAGCGTGTGTATCGGACAGGCAGCATTAGAGACAGGCTGGGGCGGCTCTAGCCTTATGACTAAGGCCAACGCATTTTTCGGCATTAAGGCTACTGCGAGCTGGGGCGGCAAAGTATTTAGCTCTAAAACGCAGGAGTGCTACGACAGCGTTAATTACACAACAATTACAGCAGCATTTAGAGCATACGACACACCGGCAGACAGCGTAAAAGATTATTACGACCTTATCACAGGCAGCACACGTTACGCAGCCGCAGTAAATGCAACAGACGCACGTACAGCTATTACAGCCATTAAAGAGGGCGGCTATGCCACAAGCCCTACATACGTAACAAATGTTATGGCGGTTATTGACAGCAACAACTTAACACAGTACGATAATGTGGTAACAGGAAATGCAGAGCCACAGCCACAGCCAGCGGAAAGCAAGAGCGCCGAAGCACTGGCGCAGGAGATTATAAACGGCACATGGGGAAATAACCCAGAACGCCGCGAGAATATCACAGCCAAGTACGGCGCAGCAGCATACGAGGCAGCGCAGGCTATCGTAAACCAGAAAGCAGGAGCAACAGAACCGGCAAAGCCAAGCAAGAGCACCGAAGAGCTGGCACAGGAGATTATAAACGGCGCATGGGGCAGCAATCCAGAACGCCGCGAGAATATCACAGCCAAGTATGGCGCAGCAGCATACGAGGCAGCACAGGCGCGCGTAAACGAGATTATGGACGCAGCTACCATTAAGAGCAAAACAGCCGAAGAGCTGGCAGACGAGATTATTAAAGGCAAGTGGGGCAGCAATCCAGAACGCCGCGAGAATATCACAGCCAAGTACGGCGCAGCAGCATACAAAGCAGCACAGGCTATCGTAAACAAGCGTATGGGGTAAGAGCATGGCAGTTATGGGAGAAATCGAAGCGCAGCAGATCATCACAGCAAATGCAGCTTGCCAGATTGTAGGCGGCTGCGATTTGTGCCCGTTCTTTAAAGAGGACGTAGAGCGCACGAGGGAGCGCGGAAAGTGCCAAGAGACTATTAACACAGAGAACGTTAGAGAGGCGCTTATAACGCTACGAGGACGGCTTAACAAGTAAGTACGAAATAGCACCGCTGCGGCTGAGTAATAGGCATGTAACACGCAAAATGGCTTGCGAACCCAGTAAATAGCGGGGCTGCAGTTTATGTTCAGCAGGCTGCTGATGAGGGCAAATTCTAAATAGAAAGCTTGATTTTATAGGCTTTTTGGAGACTCATATCATTTTTGGTATGGGTCTCTTTTTTTAGCTCATTTTCTGGATTTGGTGTAAAAATAGCTGCACGCTGCCCTCAAGTCGCCATATTTAATTATTGGCGACGTGGAAAGTGAAATATTGGCGACTTGGGCGACGCAGGTTGACAAAAATAATTGTTTATGGCGACTTGGAATACTAATTCCGGTTATATTTTATGCCTCGCAGGTCATAGCCTTTTGTATTTTTATTTATTAAAATTTCTAATATCTCTTCATACAGGAATGAGACCGGGTGAGGTGTTTGTGCTGGCGGTAGCGGGTGTGGCTGCTTATAAAGCAATGCACTAAAAAGGAACCTGCATAAAAACAGATTCCTTAAATGAGGGAAAATCCCTGTCGAA
>ERZ825896.601-NODE-601-length-45924-cov-3.833308_pt1 | contig 45924 bp, 46 predicted proteins | sample MGYA00519858_ERZ825896 | MGnify/ENA primary metagenome ERZ825896 (study PRJEB31778, sample SAMEA3449214) | human gut metagenome | biome: human gut; feature: human-associated habitat; material: faeces | place: United Kingdom | collected 2010/2012 ... | reverse complement strand
AAATCCCGAGCCGGAGATGGAGAAAAAGGGGCCCCTGGCTTCGCCTGCCACAGCTTTGGCTAACAGTGTCTTGCCAGTGCCCGGAGGCCCTACCAGCAGTACGCCCTTGGGAAGCTTGGCGCCGACCTCGGCATACTTTTGGGGGCTGTGGAGAAAGTCCACCACCTCGGTAAGGGACTCCTTGGCCTCGTCCTGTCCGGCTACATCGGAGAACGTAACGCCGGTTTCCGCCTGCTCTACGTAGATCTTGGCGTTGGCCTTTCCAAAGGTCATCGCGTTGCCAAAACCGCCGGGCAGATTACCGCCCATCCGCTTGAGCATCCACTTGCTCAGCAGTTCACCAAGAATAAGGAAAATAAAAATAGGCAGGATCCAAGTGAGAATAAAGGACAGCAGCGGATTTGCCTGGGTGGGAATCTCGGCCTCGAAGGTGATGTCTGGATTGTCGCGGAGCTGCTGGAGTAGGCGCTGGCCGTCATCAGGCCAGATTCCGGTTTTATAGAACCTGCGGTCCTGCTCAGTGCCGGTGACAAAGACCAACTGCTGGTTGGTTTCATCCAGCGCCACTTCGGTGACCTCTCCGGCATCCACCATACTGAGAAATTGGTCGTAGGAGACCTGTGCGACCTGCTCTTGCATCAGAGTGGGGAATAAAAGAGCGTTCAAGAGAAAGACTGCAATCAGAGCGATGATGTAATAAAAAAATAAGGGCTTTTTCGGCGGACTCTTGGGTCCCTGGTTAACCTCTTGCATAAATAAAACGTCCTTTCACATGAAAACTATTTTTTGCAACTATTGTACATGCTTTTTGTGCGAAATAATTTTAAGAACAAAGGACAGCGCGATCAAGTGTCAAATTGTGAATTTTTTTGGCATAAAGCAGCGGCGCACCAGGCAGGTGCGCCGCATTGCTTCAATATCGATTGACCCAGCCCGAAATCAGCAGGGTGGGAATGGTCCACATGATGAGAAACACCAGGAGGTTAGAGGCTGAGAGGGAGGCATAGGATCCCACAAAGGTGAGGTAGAAGGCCAGCAATACTCCCGTGACGGCCCCTACACAGGCGAGCAGCGCAGAGGCCCGGGTGGCCAGCCGCAGACGCTTGCCGCCGACCACCGCATCGGCATAAGGACCTACGCCCTCACGGCAGAGGACTGCAGTCAGAATGTCGGCATGCTCCTGATTCTCATCGGACAGCTCTACCCGGCGCTCTACGGCGGGAAAGTCCATTTTTTCCACCGGGAGCTTAAACCTCTGGCGAAGCATAGCCGGGATCAGGTTGAAATCCCGGGTGGCCAGCACCGGCCCCACCCGATTGCGGATGAGAGCGTTGAGGGCGGGCTCCACTGCGCCGTTAAGGGTGTAGTTCAGGGCGAAGATGCCGGCCAGTTCTCCGTCAATGGCACAGAAGACGGCATTTTTTACATTGAGCCCCTGAGGAAGGGCGATCTCCATCAAATGCATAAAAGAAGCTGAGCCCACCAGTACCAGATCTCCGCGTATCTCTGCAGACACGCCGCCGCCTTCGTGAAATTCAAAACGGTCAGCTCTGCGGTATAGAGAGCCTTGGCTGCGGAGCAGATCGTGAAAGATCTTATTCAGGCCGCTGCCTGAGTCACGAATGAGCGTGGCAGTGACGCCCACTACCTTTTCCACTGGGAAGTCCCCGAAGATCTTAATGCCGTTGAGAGAAACTGAGCCGGGAGGAAACAGGTCGGCGTCGGTCAGAAGGATACCGCTCTGACCTCCCGTACTTACGACGCCGTCCCACCCGGCAAGAGCGGCCCCCACGCCGGAGAGCCGTCGGGACAGCGCGTCCCAGGGGAGAGCAAAGCACAGGGCCCCCGAAAAGGAAGAGGCTGCCGCCAAGGTGGCTGACAGGCACCAGAGGATGTCCTGAGGCCGCTCCCGGCCCACTGAGGACATGACGGAAAAGAGCAGGCAGGCGATAAAGAGGATGGGACAGACGACACGAAAAATCCGCTGTGCCCCGTCGTCAGCCTGAATTTGCCGGCCAAAGCCGATGGGTGAACCGGACCACTTGGTATAGGTATCCCTGCCGTTCCATTTGCCCTCGTCCAGAGTAACCAGATAGGGCTCTGAGGCCAGGGCGGCGGTGCGGCAGGCCGCGCGCAGGCCGCGCCGCTTCTTCCAGGTTCCCCGCATGGTAATGGCCAGGGCCAGGGCGGCAGCGGCACAGTATGGGAGTTGCCCTTCCCGTCCGTTCAGGCGCAAAAGAGTGAGGGTATCGGCCAGGGCGGCGGCACAGGAAAATACCAGCAGTGTGTCCATCCCCATCTGAAGCCTCAGCAGCCGGAAGAGCCCCCGCAGCAGTACATCGACACCCAGCAGCATGGCCGCCCCAAGCAGCCCGGCCATTGCATAGAGCTGGATCTCCCGGGCGGCCAGGGCGCCAGGCAGTGGAATCCCCAGGGAGGGGGCTGCCGAGAGGTATATCAGAGGAAGGGAGAGAAGGAGAACCAGCACGGCGCGCAGCCGCAGAAATCCCAGGCCCTTTCCATACCGTTTATAGAGTTGAGCGGGGGGGAGATCGGGAGCTGGCGGAGGGGGCTGGCGGGGTTTCCGTTCGCGCCGGTACTCGGGGGGATCCTCTTCATCTACCCCGGGGATGTATTTTTCAGCCCGGCGGACCTCCTCGTCGTCCTCCGTCCCCTCTTCCTCGAACATATGCTCAGCATAGTTGTCCGCTTTTTTAATGAGGCGGTTCAGCCCTTCTGCAATGGGGTTGTCTGATGCCGGCCCGGCCTCTTCAGGAAAGTCCAGGACGTTGTCCTCCTCGTCCTCCTCTGGACCTAACTGCAGGTTCAGACGTGGCAGGGGGCCGGTGCCTGGAAAGGAGACGATGTTATCCGGCCCCTTTCCTGTAAAGGGGGGCTCGTCATCCTGGCGGGGCAAAATGGGCAGAGGAATGGTGTCGTCCAGATCCCGCCGGGGCGGAGAGGAAGCTTCTCCGCCGCTCCGGCCGAATTCGGCCAGGATCTCCTCCAGGGTAAAATCCTCCCCGCCGCTATTTGATTTGTCGCCGCGGTCCTTAGACATGATACCAATCACCTGTTATTTTATTGGGATAACCTCTGACGCACCGCCTCATACAGCAGAACAGCCGCTGCCGCTGAGGCATTGAGGGAGTTGATTTGCCCCCTCAGGGGAATACTGACCTTAAAATCACATTGCTCCGCGACCAGACGGCTCATTCCAGAGCCTTCACTGCCGATGACAATGGCGGCAGGGCCTTTTAAATCGGCCTCATAGAGAGGTCGGTCTCCTGCGGCGTCGGCGCCAAAAATCCACAGCCCGTCATCCTTGAGTTCCTTGAGCAGAGCAGTGAGATTGGCCACACGCGCCACGGGCAGATGGGCGACCGCCCCGGCCGAAGTTTTCCCCACAACCGCCGTGAGCCCGGCGCTGCGGCGCTTTGGAATGATGACCCCGTGGGCACCGGCGCATTCAGCCGTGCGGATAATAGCCCCCAGGTTGTGTGGATCGGAGATCTCGTCGCACACGACCACCAGCGGAGGCTCTCCACGGGTCCTGGCTGCCCCCAGAATATCGTCTACCGTTGCATATTCCCGCACGGCGGCGATGGCGATAACGCCCTGATGAGCATGGGTGCGGCTCATATTGTCCAGTTTTCGCCGGTCGGTATCCACAACGACAATGCCTTTTTCGCGGGCTGCAGATGCGATATGCCCCAGTGTGGCGTCGGTCTCTCCCCGGACAATAAAAATTTTATCGATGGAGATTCCGGCCCGCAGGGCCTCTATTACCGCATTGCGTCCTTCAATTATGCCGTCGGCGCCAGCTTCAGGCAGAGCTCTTTTCTCTCTCATGGCGTATCCCGCCTTTCCCAGGTTGGGTGTTATATTCACTATAGTATATCACAGGAGCGGGGACAGAAAAAGTAAAACTTATAAAATCACTGGGGCCCTTTCACAGAAAGTTTACAGGTTTCGCGCCCCCATTTCTTGTATTTTAAGGCCCGGTGTGCTATATTGTTTGAAAGCTGAAATTTCTTTGCACAAGGAGGGCAATCTTTTGAAGCCCGATAATCAGAATAATCCGAACGGAGGCAAGAACGGCGGCCGGCGCAGTATGATGGCGATTGTGTCCATTGTCCTGTGGGCGCTGGTCATTACGGTCTTCGTCAACTACATGACGGCATCCTTCCAGCGGGCCAATTCCACGGAAGTGTGGTACAGCGAATTCTTAGACATGGTAGAGGCCGGAGTTGTGGACACGGTGGAGATGAGCAACACCAAGTTCACGATCTATTTGAGGGAGGGGGCGGTCTGGCCTCTCGCAGAAGAGGGCGAGGAAGGAGCTGAACCTTCCGCAGAGAGCCAGGCTCCGGCGGCCAGCACACCGTCGGCCGAGAGTGAGGCGCCCGTTCAAAATTCTCAGCCTGCAACGCTGAACGAGCTTTTAGGTTTGGGGCCGGATGAGTCGCTGCCGCCCTTGGAGAGCCTGCCGCAGGCGGAGCATACCTACTACTGTGCCCCCATCAACGATCCGGATTTGATCCCGCTGCTGCGTTCGGTGGAGTATGAGGACGGCAGCCACATCAAATTTGGCGCCGAATATGTGGCCGAGACCTCGCCGATCATCTCTATCCTGATCTCTTGGGTGCTGCCCCTGGTCATTATTATTGCGCTGTTTTCCTTCTTGTCTCGGAGCATGGCCTCCCGTATGGGAGGCGGCCTGGGCGGCGTGGGAAAGGCAAACGCCAAAGTCTATGTGGAGAAAAAGACGGGGGTTACCTTCCGGGATGTGGCGGGTCAGGACGAGGCAAAGGAGAGTCTGGAGGAGATCATCGATTTCCTCCACAATCCGCAGAAGTACACGGAGATTGGCGCCAAGCTGCCCAAGGGCGCGCTGCTGGTGGGCCCGCCGGGCACCGGAAAGACTTTGCTGGCCAAGGCTGTCGCCGGAGAGGCCGGAGTGCCCTTTTTCTCTATCAGCGGCTCTGACTTTGTAGAGATGTTTGTGGGTGTGGGAGCCTCCCGTGTGCGTGACCTCTTCAAGGAGGCCAGCAAGATGGCGCCCTGTATTGTCTTCATTGATGAGATCGACACCATCGGCAAATCCCGGGATAACCGTATGGGCGGGAATGACGAACGGGAACAGACACTGAACCAGCTGCTGGCTGAGATGGACGGCTTTGACCCTACCAAGGGAGTTATTCTGCTGGCTGCCACCAACCGGCCTGAAGTACTGGACCAGGCGCTGTTGCGTCCCGGCCGTTTTGACCGCCGGATTATTGTGGACCGGCCCAACTATGCCGGACGTCTGGCTACCCTTCAGGTTCACACGCGGAATATCCGTCTGGCTGAAGATGTTGATCTGAAGAAGATCGCCATTGCCACAGCGGGTACTGTGGGGGCCGATCTGGCCAACCTGGTCAACGAGGCTGCGCTCCGGGCGGTGCGGCATGGCCGAAAGGCGGTCAACCAGGAGGATTTGCTGGCCGCCTTTGAATTGGTCATCGCAGGCAGCGAGAAGAAGGGCAGTGTGCTTACCGAGTTTGAGAAAAAGCTGGTGGCCTACCATGAGGTGGGGCACGCTATGGTGGCCTACAAGCAGCGCAACAGTGAGCCGGTGCAGAAGATCACGATTGTGCCTCACACCCAAGGGGCTCTGGGATATACGCTTCTGATGCCTGAGGAGGACAAGACTGAGCTGCGTACCCGGGATGAGCTGCTGGCCAAGATCGCCGTCTCCATGGGCGGCCGGGCAGCTGAGGAGGTGGTGTTGAACACCATGACCAACGGCGCGGCCCAAGACATCCAAGATGCCACAGGTGTGGCGCGCAATATGGTGGCAATGTTTGGCATGAGCGATGAGTTTGGTATGATGGCACTGGCCTCCCGCCGGAATCAGTACCTGGATGGCGGCTATGGTATGGACTGTGCTCAGGATACCGCCGCCCGTATGGATCAGGCGGTGAAGGAGATCCTGGATCGCTGCTACGAGCAGGCTGTCCAGGTGATCAGGGAGAACCGGACGGATATGGATAAGGTAGTGGCTTACCTTCTGGAGAAGGAGACGATTACCGGTGCCGAGATGGTAGCGATTCTGGAAGGGCGGGATCCCGCTACAGCCGACCAGTACCCCACTGAGAGCGCGGAACCTAAAAGCCGCCACGAAGAACCGCATAAGCCCGCCGATACTCCTATCCCCCTTGGGGGGGAGATTACCCCTGAAGGTAAGCGGCCGTCATCCGAGGATCAATAGCCGATTCACTGCCGCGGTCATACGTTAAAAACAGTGCGCCCCCGTTTCAGGTCAGAAACGGGGGCGCTTTACTGCCGGAAGAGAAAAGGATCTATCTGACAATCCTGGGATCGGTGATAATCCCAAACAGATAAGACGGGCCTTGATACCCTCTTTGCTTGAAGATAGAAACGGACGGACTGACAACAGTAACGGCGTCCTCCACGTCCCGCCTAGGGATACTCCAATTGGTGTTGTGCAGGCAAATCCGATCTCCATTCATATGGTAGCTGAAGGGAATGCCAGTTACAGTATAAAAGGTTTCACCAGCGTGGGCAGCGACGCGGTGCCAGACAGAATGAGCGGTCATGGCTGCATAGTTCCTCCTTTTTCCCAAAAGATTACCCGGCGGTTGGCGTACGGCCGGAATCATTGCGCTCTCCCGCCTGGAGGAGGTATCGGATTTCCAGCGCAGAGGAGTAGCCGCTGGGGGGCTCATAGAGTACTTCATCCCCCTTTTCCATGCACTGACGCATAGCATTGCAGACGATAGGCACAGAATTCTTCAGTCCTTTTTCCTTGTGAATCGCCCCGGCCCTCAGTACAAGAGAGCTTTCGCCGCGTTCCGATGCGGCACGCTTCAGTGTTTCGATATAGACACGAAGCTCCTTAGTTCCTGATTTTGCTGCCGGCCGAGAGAGGGGCTCCGTACTGCTGCCCATTTGGACGGAGAGTGCAGCCACCTGCTCTTCTAGGGCCTGGATTCGAGTCAGCAGTTCAAGAATGATGGTATCATAGTTCAAGAAAATTCACCTCTGTTCCTTGGAAATTCTAATAGAATTCTTTGAGAAAGTCAAGAGAAATTTTACAGAAGGCATTTCCGAATGCCCAGAGACAGGGGCGTAAGATATGTATGAAACAGGCCCTGAACACCACAACGTGTTCAGGGCCTGTTTCATACATAAGAAAACAAGAACTGGAATGGGACTCCTAGCTCTGGCTCATGCCGGGGAAGCTGGCCGGACAATATTTCTACATGGATACAGCCTTTTGGGCCGTGTAGAGCTGGGCGTACTCGCCGCCTTTTGCCATCAGCTCGTCATGAGTGCCCTCCTCCGCGATACCTGCGCCGTCCACGACCAGGATACGGGAAGCCGAACGGATGGTGGAGAGCCGGTGAGCGATGATGAGGGTGGTGCGTCCTTTGGCGAGCTCATCGAAAGCGCCTTGAATCCGGGCCTCAGTAACGCTGTCCAAGGCAGAGGTTGCCTCATCCAAAATAAGGACCGGAGGATTTTTGAGAAAGATACGCGCAATAGAGATCCGCTGTTTCTGTCCGCCGGAGAGCATGACGCCTCGTTCACCCACGTAGGTTTGATAGCCGTCAGGCATCTCCAGGATAGCGTCGTGAATTTCGGCCCGCTTTGCGGCTGCAACGATTTCGGCTTCGGTGGCATCTGGTCTGCCATAGCGGATATTCTCATAGATGGTTCCGGCGAAGAGAAAGACATCCTGCTGGACGATGCCGATATGAGAACGCAGATCGTGCTGCTTCAAAGTGCGCACATCCCTGCCATCCACCAGGATACGGCCTTCCGTCACGTCGTAAAACCGGGGGATGAGCTGACAGAGTGTGGATTTTCCGCCGCCGGATGGGCCAACCACAGCTACTGTTTCACCAGGACGGATATGGAGGGAGACGTGCTCCAGCACAGGGGCGGCCTCGGGCTCATAGCGGAAGGTCACGTCCTCTATCTGAATATCGCCATTTACATGCTCCAGGGGCTGGGCATCTGGGGCGTCCTTGATGTCGGGCTCTACCCGCATCAATTCTACAAAACGCTTGAAACCGGCCATACCCTGCATAAATAGCTCAGTAAAGTTGGAGAGCTTTCGCAGAGGATTGATAAAGGTTGTGACATAGAGGGTGAAAGTGATGATATCCTTATCCTCCATCTTTCCGCCCATAATAAAGAGGCCGCCGGCCGCAATGACGACTACCGGCATAATTGACATGATAAACTCCATTCCGGAGAAGTAGACTGCCATACTTTTGTAATAGCCCCGCTTGGCACCTCTGAACTGGTCATTGGAGACCCGGAACTTTTCGATTTCGGTTTCCTCATTGGCAAAGGCCTTAGCGGTGCGCATCCCCGAGATGGAGGACTCCAATTCACCGTTGATACCCGCCAGCTTGGCCTTTACATCTACTGAGGTTCGCATCAACCGTTTGCGCTGAGAGGCGACAAAGAGGAGAAAAAGGGGAATGATGGCGCAGAGGATCAGAGCCAGCTCCCAGCGGATGGTGAGCATGACGACAAGAGCCCCCACAATGGTAACCGCTGAGATAAAGAGATCTTCGGGCCCATGATGGGCTAACTCGGTGATCTCAAAGAGATCGCCGGTAACCCGGCTCATCAGGTGACCGGTCCGATTTTTGTCATAAAAGGAGAAGGACAGATCCTGCATATGGGCAAACAGATCCCGGCGAATATCAGCCTCAATACGCACGCCCAGCAGATGTCCCCAATAGGTGACAATAAAATTCATCAGGGCCTTGAGCACATAAGCCAGTGCCATGACGGCCATGATCAGAAAAAAGGTGGCAAAGAGACGGTTAGGAAAGCAGAGTTCCATAGCTTGGCGGGATACCAGGGGGAAGGCGAGGTCAATCAGGGAGATACAGAGCGCACAGACCATGTCCAGGATAAAAATCTTTATGTGGGGTCTATAATATGAGGCAAAAATGCGGAAATATCCGCTTTTTCGCATTTGTTCAGGTGTCATTGTCAGGACCTCCCTCTGCGGTCGGTATCAGATTTGCGGCAAGTCTTCAAGTCTTGAGGTGTAGTTAGAAAAAAGTGCTTGGCAATGTTCCATTGCCAAACAACCTTTAGTATAGCCCCAGCCGGATGTTTTTGTCAACCGGACAAGATGCTTGAGTTTTTTTCTTTACAGTGTGCGAAATATGTTATATGATAAACACAATTGCAGAAATTGGCCGCAAACTGCCGCTGAGGGGGGGCAGGAGGCTTGCCGGCAATGAGAGCAAGGAGGAAGTGGACATGGAATTATTTTATGAGTTGTTTGGGAATTTGACGAATTTTACCTGGAGACAGGGCGCGATGATTGCCATCGGCGCAGTACTCATTTTCCTGGCAATTCGAAAAAACATGGAGCCTACGCTGCTGCTGCCCATGGGTTTTGGAGCCATCCTGGTAAATCTCCCTTTTGCAAATACAGAGGCGCTGGCAACCCTGTTCAATGCAGGCATAGCCAGTGAACTGTTTCCCCTTCTGCTGTTTATCGGCATTGGGGCGATGATAGACTTTGGACCGCTGCTGTCAAATCCCAAGATGCTGCTTTTCGGAGCAGCAGCACAGTTCGGCATATTCTTTACCCTGGCTGTCGCCTCACTCCTGGGATTCGACCTGACGGATGCGGCCAGCGTGGCCATCATCGGCGCAGCGGATGGCCCTACCTCCATTTTTGTATCCAGCTATTTTGGATCGCAATATCAAGGCCCCATTATGGTGGCGGCGTATTCCTATATGGCGCTGGTTCCCATCGTTCAGCCGCCTGTTATCAAAATGATGACCACCAAAAAAGAACGGCTTATCCGTATGCCCTATCAGCCCAGCAGTGTAAGCCAGGTTACTAAAATCCTGTTTCCCATTTTTGTAACGATCTTGGCCGGAGCAATTGCCCCAAAGAGTGCGGAACTCATTGGGTTTTTGATGTTTGGAAATCTCATTCGGGAGTGCGGAGTATTGGGGAGCCTGAGCGAGACGGCGCAGAAGGTGCTGGCAAATCTGGTCACACTGCTTTTGGGACTCTCCGTGGCGTTTAAAATGCAGGCCGACATATTTATTACGGTAGAGACCATTGTCATCATCTGCCTGGGCCTTGTCGCATTCATATTTGATACTGTGGGCGGTGTCGCCTTTGCAAAGGTACTCAATCTTTTTTCCAAGAAAAAGATAAACCCGATGATTGGAGCAGCTGGAATTTCAGCGTTTCCGATGAGCGCCCGTGTTGTGCATAAGATGGGACAGCGGGAGGACCCGGGCAATTTCCTGCTCATGCACGCTGCAGGTGCAAATGTGAGCGGACAGGTAGCGTCGGTGATCGCCGGCGGCCTTATCATAACGCTGGTAGAGAATATCCTTCGGTAGAGACAGAAGGGAGAGTACGATGATGCAGCTTCATATTGATGTCCAGGCACTTCTGACCACACTGCCTATTATGCTCAAAGGTATGATTGGAATTTTTATCGTAATTGGCGTCGTCTGGATTTTTATTGTACTGCTCAATAAAATTACTGCTGCAATAGCAGAGAGAAAAGAGTCAGATACACCGCAGTCATAAGCGCTGTCTTTTATCATGACAGGAAAAATAAACCGGAACGCAAGAGGCAGCGCACAGCGCTGTTTTTTGCGTTCCGAATTTCTGTGAGGAGTGACGTATATGCTCTCCAATCTCTTGGTGGTAGCCGCCCAGGTAGGCACTCTGTTTTTAATGATGGCGGTAGGGTTTACGCTGGCAAAGCTAAACAGACTGACAAAAGAGGCGGTGCCGCAGCTCTCCTTCCTGCTGCTGTATGTAGTGGTTCCCTGTGTAGTGGTAGACGCGCTTCAGACGGAACGAAACCCGGAACTTCTGCGGGAACTGGGCCTGACAGCGATCGTAGTCTCAGCCAGCTATGTGGCTTATGCCCTTATTATCCTGCCCTTTTTCCGCCGCAGGCCGGAAGCAACCCGGACAGCCCTTCAATTTGGAGCCGTCTATGGGAATACCGGGTTTATGGGACTTCCGCTGGTGCGGGCTGTACTGGGAGAAGAGGCGCTCATTTATGCCTCTGTGGCCTTTGTGATATTTATGCTCTTCAGCTGGACACACGGAGTGGTGGTTATGGGTGGGCGGAAGCAGTTCTCGCTTAAAACCGCGCTGGTGAACCCTGGTGTTCTGGGCTCTGCCGCAGGGTTGGCGCTCTTTCTGGCGGGGATTCGCCTGCCCGGCCTGGTGGGAAATGCCATCGGCTTTTTGGCGGATGTCAATACTCCTTTGGCAATGGTGGTAATCGGGGCACAGATGGCCTGGGCCGATTTGCCGGCTACGTTTCACAGCCCGGTGCTCTATCAGGGCGCTGCAGTTAAGCTTGTATTGCTGCCGCTCATAACTGCATTGGCACTTTTGCCCCTGCGCCTGAGTCCCCTGCTCTACTGCACCATCGTCATCCTTTCGGCGGCGCCGACTGCAGGAGTGACCTCTATGTTTGCCGTGCGGTTTGGACAAGATGAGGAGAGTGCCGCTCAGCTGGTCACGCTGACCACGCTGCTCTCCATCGTAACGCTTCCCCTCTTCGGCGTTCTGGCATCGGTGCTGGGGAATTAGACAGCATTCGGGACAGGAAGGGAGTGAAATGACGGAAAGGGACGCACAGGTGCAAACACCGGCTTTTCCGCCGCGCACCAGAGCTCATTTCCTCCGCTCAGAAAATCCTCCACGATGTCCCGCAGGTGGCAGGGGGCCACTTCCATCTGATTGCATAGGGAGACCAAAAGCTCTATTTCCGACTGACTCAGTGTGACGTCGTGAATTTGCATGGCGGCACAACGGATTCCATAGGAACAGTAAGGCTTGCCTTCCAGAAAGTGAATCTCGCGTGTAGGTTGATAATAATCCATAATTCGCAATCCTTTCATAAAAGCAACGAATTTGCTTGTTCTGGTATAAACGCTGCAATTTTTAGCTGTATGACGCGGAGGTAAAACAACAGAGCGGAGGTAGTACAGCGGCTGTACCGGCCATTTTGCGGAAGGAGTTGTAGAAATTATACATCCTGCTATTATTAAACAGCAAAAATTACCAGAAGGCAAGATAAATCTTCAAAATTTTTCCACAAAAATAGAAGCCAAATTTTGGGGAGAATTGACTTATAGACCTGTCACGAAATATGGAACGATAGGAAGATATGATACAAATATTCCTCTATATGTAGTTTATATACAAAATGGGCGGCCGGCATCAAAAGGTGCCGGCCGCCCGCAATATGGTCCTATTTTATATAGAGGATTACCAGCCAAACGGCCACCCAAAACTGCCATTCGGGTATTGTTGCTGCTGTTGCTGCTGCTGACTTTGGCTGTACTCCGTCTGGAGCTGATCCATGGCCTCGGAGCGGGCCTGATTATCCTCGTCTAAGGTTAAGGTAATGTCGCTTTCCTCCCCGTCGCGGTAAACTGTGAAGGTAACCTCATCGCCCGCACGGTAATTCTTAACGGCAGACTTGAGCTGTTCACTGCCGTTTACAGCAGAATCGCCTACTGCCGTAATAATATCACCGGCTTGAAGCCCCGCCTTATCAGCACAAGAGCCCTCCAGGACGGCCTTGATCTCGGCACCGGCGGGGATGCCATAACGCTGAACATTAGAGTCCACATCATCCATCAGAACGCCCACATTAGGCTTGCCGGTGACATAGCCGTTCTCAATGATGGAAGTTACCATATCGGCCACGTCATTGATGGGAATGGCAAATCCAATGCCCTCGATGGACGCGGAAGAGCCCGAGCTGCCTGAGTATTTAGCGCTGACAATACCTACGGCCTGACCATACTGGTCAAAAAGGGGACCGCCGGAGTTGCCGGAATTGATGGCGGCGTCCGTTTGGATCATGTTCATGATGGTGCCGTCACTCATGGTAATGGAGCGATCCTTGGCGGATACATAGCCGCCAGTAAAGGTAAAGGTCAACTCGCCCAGGGGGTTGCCGATGGCGTAGACCGGCTCACCTACCTGGAGAGCATCAGAGTTGCCCAGTACGACAGGACGCAGACCGCTGGCGTCAATTTTCAGCACTGCGATATCATTCTCCTCCTCTCCGCCTACCAGGATGGCGTCGTAGCTTGTGCCATTGGAGAAGGTGACCTTGATATCGCTTACGCCGTCAATGACATGGTAATTGGTGAGAATATAGCCGTCAGCGCTGATGACAAAGCCGGAGCCGGATACAGGGTTTCGTACCGTCTGGCCCCAGATATTTGTCGTCACGTCGCCATTGACGCCTACGACAGACTCCAGATTGGCGGCGTAGATCTCTTCGCCGGAGAGAACGGTCTTGCCGTCTACATTGGCCAGAGAGACGGCTGCGGTGGGGCGGGTCCCCTCATAGACCACAGTCTTTTCTCCGCCCAGCTGTCCGGTGGCCAGCAGAGCGCCGCCGCCACCCAGAGCACCGCCTACCAAGGCGCACACAAGGCAGCCTGCGGCAATTTTCAGGCCCAAGCGCTTCCTTTTCTTGGGGGGCTCGGGATCGCTGACATGAAAAGAATTGGTCTCTATTGGTTCCCGCTCCTCAGGGGATCTGTTATAATCGTTGTAGTACATAACTGGTCGCTCCTTTGTTTGGGGTTTATTCTCTTAACGGATTTAAGGATACGGGATAATTGTGTATAAAAGATGAAGAAAAATGACATGTTTTTTGAATTATAACATAAGGACAAGGAAAGCTGAGCCAGTGCCGGTATAAATGAAAGAGGCGCGGAGCATCGCTCCGCGCCTCTTAGTGTCGCTATGTAGCAACACTAAAATCTCAGCTTCTTTGTGACTGTTACGGCACGCGCACCCGGCCCGATGTGACAGGAGACACTGAGGGACAGGGGGTCCATGTGAATATCATACCCGGGGAAAGCGGCGTGGAGTTCCTCCAGCCACTCCTGTGCAGAGGTGCGATCTCCCGTGTAGGCGGCGGCAATATCAAAGTCGTCATGACTGCATTCGGGGAAGTCGCGGACCATGACGGTGTGAATCACATCAATCATCGTCTTTTTGGCGGCCTTCCAGCCCCGGCACTTGGAATATGCGTCCAGCTTTTCCCCCTTGATGCGCAGCACCGGCTTCAGATTGAGAACCGTTCCAATGGCGGCGGCTGCAGGCGTCAGGCGGCCGCCCTTCTTCAGATATTTCAAAGTATCCACCGTAATGTAAATATCTGAATCAAATTTGGCAGCTTCTAAAATTTCCTTGATCTCAGAGGCGCTTTTGCCCGCCTGCGCCATGGCGAGGGCATCTAAAACCGACTGGCGCATAGTCACTGAGATGCGCTGGACGTCAGCGACCTGAACCCTGCCGTCATAGTCCTGGGACAGCATGATGGCGGTCTCGCAGGAACTGCTCAGTCCACTGGACATGGGAATGTGGACGAGTTCGTCGTAATCTTGAAGTACTCTGTCCCACAGGTCTGTAACATCACCTGGTGCAGGCTGTGTGGTTTTTACATCGGCATCAGAGCTCAGGTGCTGATAGAACTCCTCCTGACTCAGTGTTACGTCCTCAAAGAAGAGCTTATCATTGATATAAAAGGGCATCGGAAGAACATAGATGCCCAGTTCTTTGCCCTGCTGCTGTGTAATTCCGCTGTTACTGTCGGTAACGACTGCTACTTTGCCCATATAGAACCTCTCTTGTACTTAGTATCCAAACGGATGAAACAAAACACATTAAAAATATTATATCGGAAACATAAAAAAAGTCAAGGCGTGTCCCCAAAGGCGCCAATGGGAAATTTGGGGGGACAGGCTCATATCCCGGACTGCCGGCGCATAGGTTGAATCATCAACAGCAGATAAGGGTGATAACAATGAAGCAAAGGCGTACGGCAGGAATTCACTGGGGCAAGGTTCTCCGGCGGGGGGCGGCCCTCTTTATGGCTACCGTAGCGGCATGGCTTGCCCTTTTGGGTGCGGGTGCGGGTGCGGCTGGGTCTGCAGTTAAGGCGTTGGGAGAGAGCCCCTCCTTTGTGGCTGCAGCGCTTCGTCTGGAGCTGGGAGAGGTAGAAGGTACAGGCGGTCCCCTGGGCGAGCTGCCCTTCTGGGGGAGGTTGGTGGTAGGGCAGTCTCCGCTGCTGCGTGCGGGTGAAAGGGCAGTTGCAGAATTTCAGGATCAGAACCTGGATGAAGCAGGCAGTGATCCCGATGCCGCGCTTCCTGCCGGACAGCCGGCTCCCGATCACGACGATATTACCGAACCTCCGGTAACGACTGCCGCACCCGGAGACATTGTCCCCCGCACACTGGTTCCGACCAGTACTCAGGGATATGACTATGCCGAAGGGATTTACTTGTATAACAGGACCAATCTGTCGGTGGATTTGGCGGCCATTGCCTCAGCGCCCGTGGAGATTACCCTGCCGGAAGAGGGACCACAGGTTCTGATCATGCATACGCACGGCACGGAGGCATATACACCGGACGGGGAGGACATATATACCCCCAGCGACGGAAATACCCGCACGCTGGAGGAAGCGTACAATGTAGTGCGCATTGGAGATGAGATAGAGCGGATCTTTACCGAGATGGGGCTCTCGGTGGTCCATGACAGAACCCTCTACGATTATCCCAAGTACAATGGGGCTTATGACCGCTCGGCAGTGGGGGTGGAGGAATACCTAGCCCAATATCCATCCATTAAAATCGTCCTGGATGTTCACCGGGACGCTTTGGTTGGGGAAGATGGCACGGTATACAAGGCCGTTACAGAGATTGACGGCCTTCCAACCGCACAAGTCATGCTGGTCCTCGGGAGCAGTGAGGGAGGAGAGCACCCCAACTGGCAGAAAAATGTGACGCTGGCATCTAAGATTCAGCAGAGCATGAATACGCTCTACCCCACACTGGCCCGCCCCATGACGCTGCGCTCTTCCCGTTACAACCAGGAGTTAACCAGCGGCTCTCTTTTGGTGGAGGTAGGGTGCCACGGGAATACCCTGCAGGAGGCTCTGAACGGGGCCAGGCTCTTTGCCAGGGCGGCGGGACAGGTGCTGCAGGGGCTGGAGGAGTAACGTTCCCCGGCTGTGCGGCTTGCCGTGGGATCTCCAAAGGCTCCGGTGCACAGATGGCGCCGGAGCCTTTTGCGCATGCTCAGACCTCTACCGACATACCGCCGCGGAGGTAGGTGAGCCGGCTCCCCAGACGCTCCTTCAGATGGTCAAAGGCCAGCTGGCCGGTGCAGTGGCAGGTAAAGATCGGGAAATCCCCGAGAGACTTCAATTTATCCCCCAGCCTAGATGCAAAATCCGGAGTACAGTTCATCCGATCCTGACGGGGCACGACCATCAGATGGAACCCGCCGGTAACACTGAGGATGGGCTCGCCCGGAAAGCGGGTCATAACGGTTTCGATCATGCCTACGATGCCGCTGTGGCTGCAGCCGGTGAGAATGTGGACGCCTCCCCGCTCATGAACCGTGAGGATCAGCTCATGGAGGAACTGGTCAGGTTCATAACCCTGTTCTGTCTTAACTTGCAGGTCGTCCTGGGGCTGGGTATAGTCGGGGTCTCGGGTGATACGGGTCAGGATTACGATCCCGTCTCCCAGGTCGGTTTCGCCCTCCACAAAGCGGAGGCGCTCTGCGTACTGCTCGAAAAGGACTGGAGTAACGCCGATAAAGCGCGGGCCGTCCTTCTTGAGGCCCACTTGCTCCCCTCGGGCTTCGGGCTTCAAATAGACGGAGGAAATTCTGTTGCGCTCCAGAAAGGCGGGGAGACCGTCTGAGTGGTCGTGGTGGCCATGGGAGAGGATGCAGGTGTCAACAGCGGTTAAATCGATACCCAGTTTGACGGCATTTTCCGAGGAGGCCTCTGAGGGGCCGGCGTCAAAGAGAAGACGGCGGCCGTTGGCCTCCACATACTGACTCAAGCCGTGCTGACAGGCGAGTGCCGGGAGTTCCGTGGTATTCTCCAGCAGCGTCGTAATTCTCATATCACTCAGCCCTCCAATCTCAGATCCAACTCCACAGGGCAGTGGTCGCTGCCATAGATGCTGGAGTGAATGACACTGTCTATCACATTGGGGCGCAGGCGGTCGGAGACAATAAGGTAGTCAATACGCCACCCTGCATTGTTGGCCCTGGCATTGTACATATAGGACCACCAAGTGTAGGCGCCTGTTCGGTCAGGGTACAGCCAGCGGAAGGTGTCCGTAAACCCGGCGGAGAGAAGAGAGGTCATCTTGCCCCGCTCTTCATCGGTGAAGCCGGCATTGCCCCGGTTGGGCTTGGGGTTTTTGAGGTCGATCTCCTGATGGGCCACATTTAAATCCCCACAGAGGATCACCGGTTTGCTGCGGTCCAGGGACAGAAGAAAGGCCCGAAAGGCATCTTCCCAGACCATGCGGTATTCCAGCCGGCTGAGCCCCCGCTGAGCATTGGGCGTATAGCAGTTAACCAGGAAGAAACCGGGAAATTCACAGGTGATAACCCGGCCCTCCGTATCGTGTTCGGGCAGACCAATCCCATAGGTAACTTCCAGAGGCGCAGTTCTGGTGAAGACCGCTGTGCCTGAGTAGCCCTTCTTTTCGGCGCTGTTCCAGAACTGGAGATAGCCGGGCAGGTCCAGTTCCACCTGGCCGGCCTGCAGCTTGGTCTCCTGAAGACAGAAGATATCAGCCTTGCAGGCATGAAAAAAATCAGGAAACCCTTTGCTGAGGCAAGCCCTCAGGCCGTTGACATTCCACGAAATCAGCTTCAAGGCGCCGCTCCCTTCCACACAGATGCCACCCTGGAGAGAAACTGCTTTACTGGCGGCCGGGTGCCCAGATAGATCGCTGCAGCTGCAGCCAACAGGGGCTTGTGAAACCGCCGGATTACACCTACAGCCAATACCGCACCGGCGACGCAGAGCCCGGCCTTGATCATGCGGTCCCGCTCCAGAAGAGCTGCTCCACGAGCGGGAATATTGGAGACAAAATCGTTCATGTGTAGCTCCTTTCCAAATCCAACAGCATTCGCTTCAGTTCCAGGCCGCCGCCATAGCCGGTGAGGGAGCCGCCGGATCCTACGACCCTGTGGCAGGGAAGGAGAATGGGAAGCGGATTGCAGTGGCAGGCCTGTCCTACGGCCCTGGCCGCCTTTGGGCGGCCGATATGCCGGGCCAGGGCGCCATAGGTGACGGACTCTCCGTAGGGGATCTCCTCCAGCGCCTGCCAGACGCTGCGCTGAAAGAACGTTCCGGCAGGGCTCAGAGGGAGGCTGAACATCCGGCGCAGGCCGGTAAGGTATTCCAAAAGCTGGCGTTTTCCCTCGGAGAGCAGAGTGGTCTCCCGCTCGGCAATGCGGGGATATCCCTGGCCGGGCAGCCAGAGCCGGGTGAGCTGCTCGTCTTCCTCTGCCAGGGCGAGCGGGCCCACCGGGGTGTCAAAGGTGATCAATTCCACAGACGATACCTCGCTGGAAGAAGAGTGGAGCTGCCGCAGTCCAGGCAGCAAAACATAAGGGAGGAGACGGCATTCCGGCTGTCCTCACCTGGACGGACACTCGACGGAGAGAGCAGGGGGACATAAAGCCGCAGAACCTGGTTCAGGCCCGGCCGCAGCGAATTCCGCATGGCCGATATGTGGGGAGTTGCGCTAATACCTTCTGATTACTGCGACAACCTTGCCCAAAAGCTCGGCACCCTCGCCGTCAATAGGCTCATATTCGTCGTTTTCCGGCATGAGCCATGTGTGGCCGTCCCTGCGGAGAAGCGTTTTCACAGTAGCCTCATCTTCAAAAAGCGCTACAACGATCTCGCCGCTGCGGCACTCCTGCTGTCGGTGCACCACTACCAAGTCGCCCGGAAGGATACCGGCGTTGAGCATGGACTCTCCTCGGACCCGGAGCGCAAAGTGTTCCCCGGAAAGCCCACCTGTGTCAAAGGTCAGATAGTCTTCGATACACTCCTGGGCCAAAATGGGAGACCCGGCGGCTACACTGCCCACCACAGGCACCCGATTGACTTGGCTGTCCATCTCCTCGGCAACCGGTATGCCGGCGGCACCGGGGCTGCCGCTGATTGTAATAGCCCTGGTTTTGCCCTCGGCTTTGATGATGAGTCCCTTTTCCTCCAGTCCCTTCAAGTGAAAGTGAACGGTGGAAGGGGACTTGAGGCCTACGTGCTCCCCGATTTCACGCACCGAGGGGGGATAGCCGTGCACAGAAGTAAATGAGATAATATAATCATAAATTTGCTGCTGCTTGGGCGATAAGAGTTTCATGGCGGCCCCTCCCGTCCGTTTTATAGGCACATTGTATCACAAGTCGGAGAGAAATGCAAACATCCGTTCTAAAAGATTTGAAAGAGGCGCCCCCGAAGATCTGGGCGAAAACGGGGCTTTGGAAGCAGACGAGCCGTGGGGTCAACGCCCCACGGCTCGTTTTTCGGCACGGCGGGTGATTACTCCAACTCAAACGCGCCAGTGTAGAGCTGATAATAGATACCGTGCTGGGCAATCAGATCCTCGTGGTCGCCCCGTTCCACGATACGGCCGTGGTCCAGTACCATGATGGCATTGGAGTTGCGGACGGTGGATAGGCGGTGGGCGATGACAAATACCGTGCGGCCGCTCATCAGAGCGTCCATGCCCCGTTGAACGATGGCTTCGGTTCGGGTATCGATAGAGGAGGTGGCCTCATCCAGGATCATCACCGGCGGGTCGGCTACGGCGGCCCGGGCGATGGCAATGAGCTGGCGCTGCCCCTGAGACAGGTTGGCGCCGTTGCCAGTGAGCATGGTATCATATCCCTGGGGGAGCCGGCGGATAAAGTCGTCTGCGTTGGCCAATACGGCGGCGGCCTCTACCTCTTCATCAGTAGCCTCCAGGTTGCCGTAGCGAATATTCTCCCTGACGGTGCCGGTGAACAGGTTGGTATCCTGGAGCACGATACCCAGGGAGCGCCGCAGATCCGGCTTTTTGATGTCGTTGATGGAGATGCCGTCATAGTGAATTTTACCGTCGGCAATATCATAGAAGCGATTGATGAGGTTGGTAATGGTGGTCTTGCCCGCGCCGGTGGCGCCCACAAAGGCCAGTTTCTGACCGGGCTTGGCGAAGAGGGAGATGTCGTGGAGGATGGTCTTGCCCTCCTCGTAGGCGAAGTCCACATGGTCAAAACGCACGTCGCCGGCCAGCTTGGTGTAGGTAAAGGTTCCGTCGGGCTGGGGGACCTTCCAGGCCCACAGGTTGGTGCGGCCGTTGGCCTCCTGGAGCTGTCCGTCTTTGTCATAGGAGACGTTGACCAAAGTTACGGTACCATGGTCCTCCTCAGAGGGCTCATCCATCAGATCAAAAATCCGCTGAGCACCGGCCAGGGCCATAACTACGGAGTTGAGCTGCTGGGAGATCTGGCTGATGGGATTTGTGAAGCTTTTGGACAGTTGGAGGAAGGTGGCGATGGTGCCCAGAGTGATGGCGCCGCCGATACCATTGAGGGCCAGAAAGCCGCCAGCCATGGCGATAATCACGTACTGGACATTGCCGATGTTGATCAGGATGGGCATGAGGATATTGGCGTATTTATTGGCCTTATCGGCGCTCTCAAACAGGGCGTCGTTGACCTTGTCAAAGCCCGCCTGGGCCTCGGCTTCGTGGCAGAAGACCTTGACCACCTTCTGGCCGTTGATCATCTCCTCGATATAGCCGTTCAGATCGCCCAGCTTCACCTGCTGGCGGACAAAGTTGCGGCCGCTGCGGCCGGCCAGGAACCGGGTGACACAGAGCATGCAGAAGATACAGACGATGACCACCCCAGTGAGTGTCAGGTTGGTGATCAGCATACTCACAAAGGTGACCAGGATCATCATGCCGGAGTTGATGACTTGGGGGACGCTCTGGGAGAGCATCTGGCGCAGGGTGTCCACGTCATTGGAGTAGACGCTCATCACATCGCCATGGGCGTGGGTGTCAAAGTACTTGATGGGCAGCGTCTGCATATGGCCGAACAGGTCATCACGGATGCGCTTCTGCACACCCTGGGAGATGGTGACCATCAGCCGGTTGTAGGAGAAGGCGCACAGGGCGCCCACAATATACAGACAGGCCATCATAAGCAGCACACGCACAAGGCCGCTGTAATCAGGGGTCTCCATGGCCACCAAGGGGGCGATGTAGTTGTCGATGAGATTGCCCAGGAACAGGGAGCCCGACACTGTGGCGATGGCGCTGACCATGATGCACAGGATAACCAGTACAAACAGGGCCCGATAGCCGCGGCCCACATAGCTCAGCAGGCGCCGAATCGTGTGGGCCTTTTTCACCGGAGATTTATTCATCTTCGCCGCCTCCCTTCGTCTGGGACTCATAGATTTCACGGTAGATGCCGCAGGTCTGGAGCAACTGCTCGTGGGTGCCCATGGCACTGATCACGCCGCCATCCATGACCAGTATCAGGTCGGCGTCCTCAATAGAGGAGATGCGCTGCGCGATGATGAATTTAGTGGTATCCGGGATCTCATCCCTGAAAGCCTTGCGGATAAGCGCATCGGTCTTGGTGTCCACAGCGGAGGTCGAGTCGTCCAGAATCAGGATCTTGGGCTTCTTCAGCAGGGCGCGGGCGATGCACAGTCGCTGCTTTTGACCGCCGGAAACATTGGTGCCTCCCTGCTCAATATAGGTGTCATATTTGTCAGGGAACTCCTGAATAAAAGAGTCGGCTTGGGCCAGCTTACACACCCGGACCAGCTCCTCGTCAGTGGCGCTGGCATTCCCCCAGCGCAGGTTCTCCTTGATAGAGCCGGAGAAGAGGACGTTTTTCTGGAGCACCATTGCTACCTGCTCCCGCAGAGCCTCCATGTCGTACTCCCGCACGTCCACGCCGCCCACCAGCACACGGCCTTCGGTGGCGTCGTATAGACGGGGGATGAGCTGAACCAATGTGGTCTTGGAGGTGCCGGTACCGCCCAGAATACCTACGGTCTGCCCGGACTTAATATTCAGACTGACGTTTTTCAGGCACTCCTTGGACTTGTCATTGGCATAGCTGAAGCTCACATTTTCAAAGATCACAGAGCCGTCCTTGACCTCTTCGATGGGGGAGGGGCCGTTCTGGAGATCGCTCTCCTCATTGAGCAGCTCGGTGATGCGCTCGGCAGAGGCCCGGGCGATGACGATCATCACCAGCACCATGGAGAACATCATCAAGCTCATCAGGATCATCATGATATAGCTGAACATGCTGGTCAGCTCACCGGTGGTCATGCTGCCGCCTACGATCAGATGGGCGCTCAGCCAGGAGACAATGAGGATACAGGCCGAGACGCACAGCTGCATCAGGGGCATGTTAAAGGCCAGAATTTTTTCGGCCTTGGAGAAGTTCAGGTAGATCTCCTGGGAGACCTCGCCGAATTTTTCCTTCTCATGCTCCTCCCGGACGAAGGATTTGACAACCCGGATGCCCAGCAGATTCTCCTGCACCACATTGTTCATCCAGTCATACTTCTTAAACACCCGCTCAAAAATCGGGTGGGCTCTGGTCATGATAAGCAGCAGGCCGACCGCCAAAATGGGAATGACGATTAGAAAAATCAGAGCCAGCCGGGGATTGATGGTAAAGGTCATCACCCATGCGCAGATGAGCATGATGGGGCAGCGCACAGCGATGCGGATAATCATCATGAAGGCCATCTGCACATTGGTCACATCAGTGGTCAGGCGGGTAATGATGCCGCCTGTGGAGTACTTGTCAATGTTGGAAAAAGAAAATTTTTGGACGTTGCGGTACATCTCCCGCCGCAGATTGCGGGAGAGGCCGGTAGATGCCTTGGCCGCAAAGCGGCCGGACAGAGCACCCAGCAGCAGGGCAATCAGTGCCATGGCCACTACCGTGACGCCGTATCGGACGATGTGGTCCATGCTGCCGGCCTGTACACCCTCATCCAGCAGCTTGCCGGTCATCTTTGGGATGAGTACGTCAAAGGCTACCTCGCCGATGACAAGAATCGGCGTGAGTATGGTGGCCGGCCAAAGCTCCTGAATGCAGCCTACGATGCTGCGTTTCTTCATGCGGTTCCCTCCTTGGGTAAAAATTCGCTTGCTAACTGTTTGCGTTGGGATGAATTTGGCAATCCTCCGAAGCAGAGCGGGAATCCGACAGCTCAGTCAGATTGCGTTTTAATTTTTCCAAGGTTGCCATCAGCTGATCGATCTCTGCCTGCGTCAGCCCCCGGGTCAGCACAGCTTCCATGGACTGGATCCTGGCGGCAGCCTGCTGAGTGAGCGCCTCTGCCTTGGGCGTAACTACAATCCGCTTGAGCCGCGCATCGCGGCTCACCGGCAGACGGACAATCAGTCCGTCTCCCTCCATCTGCTTCAACAGCCGCGAGGCCGTGGAGCGCCGGATGGAGAACACTCCCTCCAGGGTTTTCTGGAAGATCTCCTGGTCACGGTTGCGGCACAGGAAGCCCAGCAGCATGCCCTGCATCTCAGTGAACTCATCGTCCAGGCTCCCGTGCAGTTCCCATATCTTCCGCCGCATCAAATTGGACAGTGCTTTGATCTCGTAGCCAACGTGACGCTCTCGCCGCATCGAAGCATCACCTCCTTTGTTTGAGTAGTATTATCTTAGTTTCCTTGCTAACAGTTGTCAATGAGCACACTGCACAAAAAGCCCGGAATGCGCTCTATATCATTTTGTAAAGTAAATTTGTGATTGAATGGAACTTCCACAGCATCCAATAAAAAAGCCGCCGGGCCCAGACCCAGCAGCTTTTTGGGGGTTCAGCAGCAACAGGTGCCTCCGTCCACCGAGAGTTCGGCACCGTTGACATGCCTGGCGTCGTCGCTGCACAGGAACAGACAGCACGCGGCGACTTCCTCCGGTGTGGCGTGCCAGCCGGAGGGGTAGGCCTCAGCAATCTTCATAATTCGCTCCAGACCTATAGGATGGAAAGCGCCGCCGGAGTGAGGGCCGATATCCGTATCCACACCGCCTGGATGTACAATATTGCAGCGAATTCCCTGAGGGCCATATCCAAAGGCGATGCTCCGCGTCAGGCCTACTAAACCCGTCTTGGCGGCAGTATAGCTGGGGCCATGGTTGCCGCGGAGCGCAGCATAGGAGCCAATATTGACAATCGCGCCCCCACCGCCCTTGAGCATAAGAGGGACCGCAAGCCGGCAGATGCGGAAGGGGGCCTTTAAATCCAGGTCCATGATCCGATCCCAGCGTGCATCATCTGTGTCTTCAAGGGTATAGTGCAGGTCATTCATTCCCGCTATGTTGCATAGCGCATCCAACCGGCCGAAACGGGTTTCAGCGGTCTCCACCATCCGCTGAATATCCTCAAGCTTGGTGACATCAACGGTCATAGGTATGACACGTTCTGCGCCCTCCCACTGTGCCAGCTCTTCCGGGCGGGTATATCTGGCCGCGGCGATCACCCAGGCGCCTTCCTCATGAAAGCGCCGGACCGCAGCACAGCCAATACCACTGCTCGCACCGGTAATCATTGCAACTTTTCCGGCCAGTCTATTGCTCTCCATTTAAAAACCATCCTTTCTCTGCTGTATATAGATAAATTTTCTATATGATATAACCCAAGGACTTGAGAGTAAAGATGAAATAGGGAATGGCTGCATCGGATGGTGGGCGGCTGTGGAGGTTTTTGTCCAGACCATTTGGTATCTGTCGGCGCTAATTTGGTCAGCGGAGACTAACCTGACTAATTGGTAACCACTTGCAGAAAACATAGCACTATGGTATCGTTTAAATAGCGGACAAAACGAAAGAAGACAGGAGTGATTACAGTGGGACGATTTGAAGGAAAGACCATCATTATTACAGGCGGCGGAAAGGGCGGCGGTATTGGTTACGGCGTAGCTACCGCGTTTGCCAAGGAGAGAGCCAACTTGGCTCTTACCGGGCAGAGTTTGGGCAAGCTGGAGGATGCCAAGGAGGAGTTGGAACGCCTGTATGGCGTCCGGGTTCTCCCTGTCCTGGCCGATGGCGGAGAGGAAGAACAGGTCAAGGCCGCAGTGGCCCAAATTGCAGAGACATTCGGCCGCATTGACGCGCTGATCAACAATGCCCAAAATTCAGCTTCCGGCATACCGCTGGTTGAGCATACCCTGGAAGATTTCAATAAAGCGATTTATTCCGGCCTGTATGCCGCCTTTTTCTATATGAAGCACACCTATCCATACCTGAAGGAGACCAAGGGATCGGTGGTGAACTTTGCGTCAGGCGCAGGGCTGTTCGGCAAGCCAGGCCAGTCCTCCTATGCCGCCGCTAAGGAGGGCATCCGGGGCATGTCGCGGGTGGCCGCCACCGAGTGGGGGCCTGACGGTATCAATGTCAATATCATCTGTCCGCTTGTGATGTCTCAGGCATTGATGAACTGGAAAGCGCAGTACCCCGAGATCTATGAGCGAACCATTCAGGGGATTCCGGCCGGCCGGTTTGGCGACCCGGAGAAGGACATCGGCCGTACCGCTGTTTTCCTCTGCTCGGAGGACGCCAAGTATATTTCCGGCGAGACCATCACCATGCAGGGCGGCAGCGGCCTGCGCCCGTAAGTGCGGCAAAGAAGCGGGGCCCGGCGCATATCGCGCCAGGCCCCGTTTTCGTGAAAAGAAATCAGGAATCCGCCTGCCGCTTCAGGTGTTGATAGAGCTTCTGTTGGTTGGGAAGCATCCGGCGGACCGGGGTGCGCCTGACATAGCGGGCTAAAATTGCCTGTGCATGTTCCCGATCCAAAAGGGGGACCAAGGGATCGGCCAACCCCTCAAGGGCTACAAGGGCGAATTCCATAGCGGGGACGGACGGATCCGGCGCGCCGCTGTGAAACAGCACAAGCTCCAGAGCTTCCGCTGCAAATGGAGCGGCATCCGGGATGCCTGCCAGCAGGGAGGACAGCGCCTCCACGCCCAACTTCAGATCCTGATAGAAGGAGGAGAGCGCCTCGTCCTGGGCGCGGCGGGCCATGCCTCCGCCGCCGCTGAGCCAGCCAGCCAGCTTATCCCGCCAATCCCCTGCGCGGCCAGCCTGTACAAAGCGCTCCACGTGGGCGCTGTAGCATGCCCGGAGACGCTCTAGTGCCTCCGCCGGGGTGAGGTCCAACATGTTATCCATCAGGCAGTCCTCGTTTCGTCCAAACGTAATGTAATCTCTCATTTTCAAATTATAGCCGATCCTGTACCAAGAGACAAGGACACGTTGGGCTGGGGATTGACTTTTTTTTAAGGAATGTGATATATTTATCATAAAAGTGAGAAATATATCACAAAGGAGACAAAAGACGTTGAAACCCTTTGTCTGTAAGCTGAAGGAGTACCGTCTGGCCGCCGGGCTGACCCAGGAGGAGCTGGCGGACCGGGTGGGGGCCCGGCGGGAGACCGTCGTTCGGTTGGAGGCAGGACGGTATAATCCGTCTCTCAAGCTGGCCTTTAACATTTCCCGGGCAGTGAACGCCCCCATCGAGGACATTTTTCTCCTGGACGAAAGGAGGACTGAAATGGACGCCATTCGAGAGTACCACTTTGCCCGCAGAGCGGAGATGGAGGCGGCGGAGGCCGGTGCGGAAGTTCGGGAGCTGCCCATCGGCCGGATTGAGGAGACCCGGCGGGGGCCCAGATTTTACTTTACCGGGCGCTTTCGCAGTCCTGACCTCATACTGGATTACGTCCAGAAACGCCCTCACCTTGGCATCTACAACGAGAAGGGGGAGCTGTGCGATGCGGAGGCGGTGGCCGAGGAGATCCGGGGGATGAAGCTGGGCATTTCGGGGTCCGGCAGCCGCAGCGGCAGCGGCCGGGGCATTACCTATAATGATCTCAGCGAATGGGACTGCTGAAGCTGCGCACGGAGACGTTCGCATATCCTTTAAAGGAAAGCCCTGGTCCCGGCGATTTTGCCGGGACCAGGGCCTTTTGTTCTGCAGTCAATTATCGTCGCTGAGATAGTAGGGCCTCATCAGGCTGGGCTGCTCGGTGGAGTCCTTTTGGGTTCCGCGGCGAATCTCAGGAGGTCCCCCTCTGACGCCCCTGCCCGGTCCTCTGCCGCCGGACTTCTTTTTTGGCGCCGGCGCACCGCTGGCCTTTTTAGGAATAAGAGCCTCTGCGGCAGGGGATTCCCCGCTGGTTTTCTTTTTCCCGCGGCGGCGCTTCTTGCCGCTCTCACCGGCAGAGGGGCGGGGAGGCTCAGCTGGTTTAGACGCAGATGCAGCGGCGGTTGGCCTGCGGGGGGCCAACAGGCGGGCGGTGGCATCCATGATTACGTCGCTGGCCAGGGGGTTGGGTTTTTCAAAATCAGTATAGGCCTGACGGGCTGCCGGTATGGCAGGCGATGTGGCGGTAAGGGCGGCCTCCAGGGTGGCACTGGCCCGCTGCCCCCTGCGGCGCCTGGGCTTGGCGGGGGCCTCCGGGGGAGGGGCCGCAGGTACAGGCTTCTGCTGCTGAGGAGCCGGGGCCGCTTTTTTGGCGGCCGCTTCGGCGTTGCGTGCCCGGCGGTGTTCTTTGGCGGCAGCACGGGCCTCAGCATCCTCGGGATTGACAGGTCTGCCCTTGGCGTCCTTTCCTGAGGGCTCCAGTATCTGCATGGGCCAGGGGTGGCCGTCCACCACAGGAATGTGTCTGCCGATGAGCTTCTCAATACTCCTGAGCGCATCCTTCTCATTGATATCGCAGAAAGAGACGGCTGTGCCGCCATGGCCCGCCCGGCCTGTACGCCCGATGCGGTGGACATAGGTCTCGGGCACGTCGGGCAGGTTGTAGTTGAAGACGTGGGACAGCTCCTCGATATCCAGCCCCCGGGCCGCGATATCGGTGGCCACCAGGGCGGTGATCCGTCCGGCCTTGAAATCGGCCAGGGCCTGCTGGCGGGCGGTCTGGCTTTTATTGCCGTGGATGGCCGCGGCAGAGATGCCGGCTTTGACCAGGTCACCGGCCACCTTGTTGGCCCCGTGCTTGGTGCGGGTAAAAATCAGCGCGTTCCTCACATGTCCGTCCCGGATCAGGGTGGAGAGGAGCTTGGTCTTGTTGCCGCGGTCCACATAGTAGAGCCGCTGATCGATGATCTCCACGGGAGAGGAGATGGGATCGACCGCCACCTTCGCCGGGTTGTGAAGCAGGGAGTCCACCAGCCCCTGGACTTCGGGAGGCATGGTGGCCGAGAAAAAGAGCGTCTGCTTTTTTGCCGGGAGCCACTTGAGAATTTTTCTTACATCATGGATAAAGCCCATATCCAGCATCCGGTCGGCCTCGTCCAGGACAAAGATCTCCAGATTTTCCACATAGATAAAACCCTGGCTGTGGAGATCCTCCAGGCGGCCCGGGGTGGCAACCAGCACGTCCACACCCCGCTTGAGCTGTTCCACCTGGGGACCTTGGCCCACGCCGCCGAAGATAACGGCGGAGCGCAGAGGGAGGTTTTTCCCATAGTGCTCAAAGCTCTCCTGGATCTGGAGGGCCAGCTCCCGGGTAGGAGTAAGAATGAGAGCGCGGACGGGCCGGGGCTTCTGCCGCGCCGGAGCGGCGCTGAGCCGCTGCAGGATGGGGGCGGCAAAGGCGCAGGTCTTGCCAGTGCCGGTCTGGGCGCAGCCCAGGACATCCCGCCCCTCCAGGGCGGGGGGGATCGCCTTCGCCTGGATGGGGGAGGGCTTCTCATAGCCCTCGTCGGCCAGCGCCCTCAAAATAGGCGCAATAAGGCCGAGGTCTTTGAAAGTCATGTATTTCGATCCTTTTCATTTATTCGGGAGTGCCCTTCCCGGGGGGCCGGATTCTGCCCGGCGGCGGCTTTAAGCCGCATTTCAAACCTGATTAGTATATCACATTCTGAAAAAAGTACAAGCCCTTCATACTTTGGCCCGCGAGATGAAAGGGGCATGAGGAGGAAGGCTCCGGAGTACGGCGGTCACCGTCTCCTCCAGGGTCAGGCCGTCTGCATCCACTGTACAGTGGGCGTACCGCTCGTACAGCGGTGTCCGGCGGTCGTACACGTCGGACAGCGTTTCGCCCGGCGTCATGGCGATGCCGCGGGTAGTGATATTTTCGATCCTCCGCTCCAGAGTCTCCAGGGGCAGCTTGAGGTAGACCACCCTTCCCAAGGTGCGCAGATGGCCGATGGCCCCGGGGCGGCACACAACACTGCCCCCGGGGGCGATAATACAGCCCGTACAGGCTATGGACCGAATGGCGGCCTCTTCCGCGTCCAGAAAGGCATCCAGCCCCCTGGAATCCAGGAGTTCCTGGAGAAGGGCGCCCTCCCGCTGCTGGATCAGCAGGTCGGTGTCGAGAAAACCGAAGCCCAGCGCCTTAGCCAGCAATACGCCTACCGTGCTCTTGCCAGAGCCCGGCATGCCGATAAGAGTGATGTTTTTCACAACGGCGCTCCTTTATTAAGGCAGAGGAATTCGAACCCTGTGGATAGCGGTGGGGGCAGGGCTGTCCACATCTCCAAGGGCGTACTCCTCGATGATGAGTGTAGCGTCCCCGGCGGTTCCCTCGGGGAGAAAAAAGATAAATTGCCCGTAGAGCAGATCCTCCCACTGATAGTCGCTCAGGGTGACCGCATATATCCCATAGCCGGCGAGGCGCTGGGCGAGAAGCATGTCGTCCTCCAGCGCATATATGCCGCCGGAGGCAGTTTCCAGCTCGGGGTTGTCGATATACAGGCCGCGCTGCTGTGTTCCGCTGATGATCCAGACGTCCACGGCGAGGCAGCTATATCCCGGGCGCTCCACCTGGGAATCGCCTGTCAGGTCCACCCACCACGCATCGTCAATAGAAATCCCCGCGCCGTTTATCTGAAAGGGCTCCATCATTTCATGCTCGATCAAAGCCGGGCCCTCCGGATCGGCCAGACCTGAGGAGCCGCCCGTGACGCCGGTTATAAAGCTGTGAAGGACGAGATTCAGGATGGCCAGCACAGCCACGACAAGGACAATGACAACCAGCATTTTGACGGCCGGATGGACGTGGCGGCGGATGCGGCGGCGGGGGGATGCTTCGGGGCCGCAGACCGCGTGGTCCCCGGCGCACAGGCTGCGTTTCCCGGGTTCTGGGGCTGCAGCTGTAGCTGTAGCGGATACATCCCGGGGAGAGGGGCGCTGACGGGGATGCGCGCCTCCATGCGGCGGTGCGGTTCGGGGGCGGGCGGCGGTATGCCGCATCTGCTGCTGGTTTTTGGCCGCCGCCTGGCTTTCGCGGGCGGGAGCAAACCGTGCCAGAAGCTCCTGCTCCAGCGGGGTGGAGGGGTCATCCCGCGGCGGGTTATAGCTGCTGCATTTGGGGCAGAAATCATCCTTATCGTAGTCATACCGCTTGCCGCAGTCCCGGCATACCAGAATGCGCATGAGGATCCTCCTCCCTTATATAATTATAGCAAAGATATGTCCGGCAGGCAACTGAAGATCGCGGGACCACAGAAGACAGAAACTGCAGCAGGACGATTGGATAAAGTCCTTGTCACCCTCCGTGGAATTTGGTATAATAAAGGGTAATTTTGATTTGAAGGCAGAGGGGGCGGCAGCGGCCTATGAGATATAAGCAGTGGAACCGGGCTCACGGCGACGGCGCCGCCCGGCTGGAGATGGAGCGGGCGGGCGTGCCGCGGCTGGCGGCGCTGACACTGTGCGCCCGGGGACTGAATACCGTAGAAAAGGTGCGTGCATTTCTCGCCGCCGATTTGAACCTGCTCCAGGACCCGATGCTGATGAAGGATATGGACCGGGCGGTGGCCCGGATTTCCCAGGGGCTGGAGCAGGGGGAGACCATCGCGGTCTACGGAGATTATGATGTGGACGGCATTACGGCCACATGCCTGCTCACCGATTGCCTGAGGGCTCTGGGCGGAAGGGTGATTCCCTATATTCCGGACCGTATGGAGGAGGGCTACGGGCTCAACCGGGAGGCGGTAGCTGCCCTGAGGGAGCAGGGAGTTACACTCATTGTGACGGTGGACTGCGGCATCACCGCCGTAGAGGAGGCACGCTGGGCGGGAGAGCTGGGCGTGGATGTGGTCATTACCGACCACCATGAGTGTAAGGCTGAGCTTCCTCCCGCCGCAGCGGTGGTGGATCCCCACAGAAAGGACTGTCCCTACCCGTTTAAGCAGTTGGCGGGGGTGGGTGTGGCGCTTAAGGTAGCGCTGGCCCTCCATGGCCCGGGACAGGAAGAAGCGCTGCTGAGGGAATATGCGGATCTTGCCGCCGTAGGCACGGTAGCGGATGTGATGGCTGTGGTGGGGGAGAACCGGACTATTGTCCGTCTGGGGCTGGAGGCGCTGCGCCGCACCCGGCGCCCCGGCCTGCGGGCACTGCTGGCTGAAGCGGGGCTGAATGAGAGGCCGCTTACCTCCATGGCGGTGGGCTATACCCTGGCCCCGCGGATCAACGCCTCAGGGCGGATGGGACGGGCGGGGCTGGCCGCCGAGCTGCTGCTGACACAGGACCCGGTCCGCGGTGAGGCGCTGGCCCGGGAGCTGTGCGCACTCAACCGGGAGCGTCAGGCGATTGAGGCTGGGATCTATGAGAGCTGTCTGGCTCTGGCCGAGACCATGCCGCCGGAGGCGCGCCGTGCCCTGGTCCTCTCCGGCGAGGGATGGCACCAGGGAGTGGTAGGTATTGTGGCCTCTCGCCTGGCGGAGAAATTCTCCTGTCCGGCCTTTATGATCTGCCTCCAGGACGGCAGAGGCAAGGGATCCTGCCGGTCCTTTGGGGGCTTCAACCTCTTCGCCGCGCTGGAGAGCTGCTCGGATTTGCTGGAGGGCTTTGGAGGCCACGAGCTGGCCGCCGGCTTTACCATTCGAGAAGAAAATATTCCCGCTTTTGCCGCGAGGATGAACACATATGTGGCCCTGCGTACCGGCGGGGCCGAGATGGTCAACGTATTGGACATTGACGCTGAGATTGACGACGTATCTCTCCTCGCCATGGAAGAGGTGGAGGGGCTGGGGGTACTGGAGCCCTATGGGGCTGGCAATCCCAAGCCGGTATTCCAGTTCAGCGGCTGTACCGTCAGTGCAGTAACCGAGGTGGGTGGCGGCCGCCATCTGAAGCTCAAGCTGAACGCCGCCGGCCGGTCCTTTGACGCGATTTTCTTTGCCGCTACCGCCCGGGAGACAGGGGTGGCGGCCGGGGATCGCATTGATGTGGCCTTTACCCCCCAGGTCAATGAATACCGGGGCTGGCGGAGCGTCCAGCTGCAGCTGTGCGATCTGCGCCCGGCCAGGACGCGGGCACAGGTAGAACGGGCCCTGTATGAAAAATTCCGCCGGGGAGAACCGCTGACGGCGCTGGAAGCCCGCTCTCTTCTGCCCAGCCGGGAGGAATTTGCTGATTTGTGGCGCTATTTGAAGGGCCACGGAAACGAAGGCCCGATTGAAGAGACCGAGCGCCGTCTGGCCCGGAATCTGGCCCGGACCTCCGGGCGGCGGGAGACCGTCATGCGTACCATGGTGTGTCTGGAGGTCTTTGACGAGCGGGGACTTATCCGCCTGGAGCGGAACACCGATCACCTGCAGATCCGTCTCAACAGTGTGGAGGGCAAGGTGGATTTGGAACAGTCCCACATCATGCGAAAATTACGGAGCATACTGGAGTAAGTATGCTTGTGATGGGCTGGAGGTGCCCTTATGGACCCCATTTTGGAGCGATATCAGGCTCTGGAGGATAAAATTAAGACCTATAACCCGGCGCTGGATACGCAGCGCCTCTTCTCCGCGTTCAATTATGCAGACAACGCCCACTCCGGCCAGCTCCGGAAGGACGGAACGCCCTATATCACCCACCCTCTGGCTGTGGCGGAGATTGTGGCCGATCTGGAGCTGGATACGGACTCCATCATCGCAGCTCTTCTGCACGACTGTATTGAGGACACCGGCTCCACCTATGAGGAGATTGCCAAGCTCTTCGGGACCGCAGTGGCAAATCTGGTGGAGGGGGTCACCAAGCTGACCCGGGTGCAGTATACCTCCAAGGAAGAGGAGCAGATGGAGAACCTGCGCAAGATGCTCCTGGCGATGGCGAAGGACATCCGGGTGATTCTGATCAAAATCTGCGACCGGCTGCACAATATGCGCACCATGGAGTACCAGTCCGCCCGCAAGCAGCGGGAAAAGGCCCTGGAGACCATGGAGATCTACGCCCCCATCGCCCACCGGCTGGGCATGCAGAACTTCAAGTGGGAGCTGGAGGACCTGTCGCTCCGCTACCTGGATCCCATCGGCTATAAGGAGATCGAGGATGAGCTGGCCGCCCGCTCCTCGGCCCATGAGGAGTTCCTGGCCACGGTTCAGAAGCGGATTCAGGACCGGATGGACGAAGAGGGCATCAAGTGCACCGTATACGGGCGGGTCAAGCACATCTACTCCTGCTACCGCAAGATGTACGCACAGAACAAGACGATGGATGAGATCTTTGACCTGTACGCCTTCCGGGTCATTGTGGACGACATTTCGGAGTGCTACAATGTACTGGGGTGTATCCACGACCTGTTCAAGCCCATGCTGGGCCGCTTCAAGGACTATATCGGCACGCCCAAGCCCAACGGCTACCAGTCGCTCCACACTACCGTTATCGGCCGGGAGGGAATCCCCTTCGAAGTGCAGATCCGCACCAAGGAGATGCACCAGACGGCGGAGTACGGCATTGCCGCCCACTGGAAGTACAAGCAGGGCATGGCCAACGAGAAGCTGGGCACCGAGGAGGCCTTCGAGTGGGTCCGCAAGCTGCTGGAGAGCCAGCAGGACACCGACGCCGAGGAATTTGTCCGGACGCTGAAGGTGGATATGTTTGCCGACGAGGTCTTCGTCTTTACGCCCCGGGGCGACGTGATCAACCTCCCTGCCGGGGCCACTCCCATTGACTTTGCCTACAACATTCATTCGGCCGTGGGCAACCAGATGACGGGAGCCAAGGTCAACGGACGCATGGTCCCTTTTGATACCCAGCTGAAAAACGGCGACATTGTGGAGGTCATTACCTCCAAGTCGGCCCATGGTCCCAGCCGGGACTGGATGAAGATCTGCAAGTCCAACGAGGCCCGCAACAAGATCCGCCAGTGGTTTAAGAAGGAGCGCCGGGAGGAGAATATCGCAACCGGCCGCGCCTCCTTTGAGTCCGAGCTCAAGCATGTGGGCCTCTCCCTTGCCGCCATTACCGCCGAAGATGTGCTCCCCTTTGTGTTGAAGAAGGTCCGATTCGGCTCCCTGGACGAGCTGTACGCCGCCATCGGCTATGGCGGCATGACCGCGCAGAAAGCGGTGGTACGGATTAAGGACGAGCTGACCCGTCTCAACCGGGCGGCTGCCGACAAGGCCCAGACGGAGCGGGAGACTGCGGGCCAGGGGGCCGCCGCCGAAATCATTATGCCGGCCGGTGCCGGGCAGTCGGCGCCCAAGCTGCCCAGACACTCCGAATCCGGTATTGTGGTGGAGGGGTTGGACAACTGCCTGGTCAAATTCGCCAAGTGCTGTACCCCCGTGCCCGGAGATCCGATCGTCGGGTTCATTACCCGGGGCTACGGTGTTTCCGTCCACCGGCAGGACTGCCCCAACGCCTCCCCTGAGAAGCAGAAGGAGGAGCCCGGGCGCTGGATTAAAGTCGCCTGGGTGGAGGGGGATCTCTCGGGCTATCAGACTTCGCTGGAGATTGCCGCCAAGGACCGGGACGCCCTCACGCTGGATGTGGCCATGGCCCTGTCTTCGGCCAAGGTAAAGGTCTCCAGCCTCTCCGCACGGTCCATGCCCGACGGATACGCCACGGTGGCCATCGTGCTGGAGGTCAGGAATAAGGATGAGCTGACCGCTGTCGTCAACCGGCTTGGACAGATCCAGGGCGTCTACCAGGTCAAGCGGACGGCCGGCTGAGGATGAGATTAAGGGAGAGCGGACATGACGATAATAGAGAATACGGAGGCCAATCGCCTGGAGCGCTGGATTTCCGAGAGCTTTGAGGGCGGGGCTGTCTGCCGCCGGGAGCTCCGCCTCACGGAGGCGGAGGCCCGCTATGTGGCCGGCGCCTATCCCGCCGACCTGAGGCCCATGGGGGGCCAATGGTATGAGATTACCTTTATGGGAGCGCAAAACGATGGAACATAATTTTGTCCCGCTGCTGCTGGGAGCCGACATTAATGTTTACAGCATGGCCCGGGCCTTTCATGAGGCCTATGGCGTGGAGACCATTGCCTACGGTATGTACCCCTCGGGGCCCTGTTACGGCAGCGACATCATCGACTACCGGGTGCGGGAGAACAACGACGACCCGGAGGTGGTGCTGCGCAGCGTCACCGAGGTGGCCCAGGAGTTTCCCACCAAGCAGATCCTTGTCCTGGGCTGCGGGGACAACTACCTCACCGCCATTGCCGAAAATCTGCCCAGATTCCCCGCCAACGTGGTAGCGCCCTATATCGATCTGCAGCTTATGGAGACGCTGATCCACAAGGAGAAATTCTATGAGCTCTGCGATCGGTACGGCATTGACCACCCCGCCACCTTTGTCTATAAAAAGGGCATGGGGCACGACTTTGAACTCCCTTTTCCCGGCCCCTTTGTGGTCAAGCCCGCTGAGAGCGCCACCTATTGGGACCATCCGTTCGACACCCAGAAGAAGGCCTATGTCCTCCAGACCCGGCAGGAGGTGGACGCCGTTCTGGACGAGATCTACGAGCACGGCTACGAGGACTCCCTCATCATTCAGGACTTTATTCCCGGCGACGACAGCTATATGCGGGTGGTGACCAACTACTCGGGAGAGGACGGCAAAGTCCGTCTCATGTGTGTGGGGCATGTCCTGCTGGAGGAGCATACCCGCCACGGCATCGGCAATCACGCCGTCATCATCACAGAGGACGAGCCCGCGCTGTGCGAGCAGCTGCGCAACTTCCTGGAGGATATTAAATTTACCGGCTTTTCCAATTTCGACGTAAAATTTGACCAGCGTGACGGAAAATTCAAGGTGTTTGAGATCAACTGCCGTCAGGGCCGCAGCAACTATTACGTCACTGGGGCCGGATATAATCTGGCCAGATATCTGGTGGAGGACCGCATCGAGCACAAGCCCTGCCAGCTCACAGTGACAAAAAACCGCCACCTCTGGCGGGTTATCCCCGCCAAGGTGGCCTATGACTATATTCCCAGCCGGTATCACGCTGAGATGAGGGCCCTGATCGAGCAGGGGGCCTGGGTGAACCCCCTGTTCTACAGGGCGGACAGAAACCTCATCCACAAGCTGCGGATCCTCAGGGACCAGTGGCGCTATAAGGAGCGCTACGCCAGCTCTATGGAGAAAGCGAATTGAAGGAACAGCGTTTAGGTATTTTGGGCGGCATGGGTCCGCAGGCCACCCAAGTGTTTTACCAGCGGATTCTGGATCGGACCGACGCGGCCGCCGACCAGGAGCACCTGCCCACCCTCATCCTCAGCGATACCGCCATGCCGGACCGAACGTCGGCCATCCTGGGGGGAGACGCCGAGCAGTGTTACCGCAGGCTTCTTGCGGACGCCCGGGAGCTCCAGGGCTGCGGCTGCACCGCCATCGCCATCCCCTGCAATACCTCCCACTACTTTGTGGACCGCCTGCAGGGGGAGCTTGACATCCCAATCGTGAATATGGTCCGGGAGGCCACCGGCGCCATGTGCCTGGCGGGCCGCCGCCGGGTGGGGATCCTGGCCACCGACGGCACGATTCAGACCGGTATCTATCAGCGGGAGTGCGAGGCCCAGGGCCTGGAGGCGGTCTCCCCTGCCCCTGACGTGCAGAAGGTGGTCATGTCCATCATCTATGACGAGATCAAGCGCGGGGAAAAGGGCAGCCGGGAAAAGTTTGCCCTCATCGACCGCCATATGCGGGAGCGGGGCTGTGACGGGGCTATCCTGGCCTGTACGGAACTGTCCGTCTACCGGGCCTACCACGGTCTGCCCGACTACTATCTGGACGCGATGGAGGTGCTGGCCGAGCGGTGTATTACCACCTGCGGCTACCGCTTAAGAATGGTGTAAGGCGCCCAGAAAAAGGCCCATGCGCAGCCCGGCGCAAAACATGGCCTTCTGTTCCGCCGCGGCCTTGTCTGCCGCCGCGTCGCGGTAGTCCTGGAGGGGGAGGCGCTGCTGCGGCACGTCCGCGGTCTCCTTGAGGCGGGACCAGTAGCGCTCTGCCGCCAGACAGGAGGTTTCATATTCCTCATCTTCCGCCAGGGCGGGACGGAACAGGTGGTCGGCTGCGTATTGGTAGAGGTATTCTATCAAGTCGGACATAATACATTCCTCCATTGACCTGTTTGGGTTAATTTTATTATAATTGCCCCAAACGGGTCTGTCAAGAAAAATATTATGAGGTGTATGATGGAGATTCTGGGGGAGCGGTTGTTGATGCTGCGAAAAGAAAAGAATTTAAGGCAAGAAGATGTGGCAAAAGCAATTGAAATTGGCTTTAATACTTACCGTCGCTACGAGCATGGCTCACGAGAGCCGGGGGCTTCCACTATTTTGGCACTTGCCGATTTTTACGGTGTGAGTGCCGATTATCTGTTGGGCCGGACGGACGTGCGGTAAGAGTTACCGCCTCCAGAAGGCAGAGGTTTCCGAGCTGCCTATGGAGGCACGCCCCCGGCGCGGCCGCCCGCAGCTGTATTCCACCGAGGGCGGAAGCCCTCCTCCACTGAACCGAGGTGACATGATGAACCGTCCCCGCCTCCCGCTGGGAGATTACTTTCAGCTCCTCATCAGGAATGGGCTTCTCGCGGACAAGGCCCCTCTGAAAGCGGATCTGACCCACCCGGTCTCCCTGGTCTCCTGCGACTCCAGGGTGGTCGTCCCCAATACCCTTTTTGTCTGCAAGGGGGCGGCGTTTAAGCCGTCCTACCTCCAGGATGCGGAGCGGCAGGGCGCCTTTGCCTATGTCAGTGAGAGGGAGTACCCGTCGGTGCCGCTCCCCTGCCTCCGGGTAACCGACATCCGCGCCGCCATGGGCCTGCTGGCCGATCTGTCCTATGGACACCCGTCCGGTGCGCTGACGGTTACAGGTATTACCGGTACCAAGGGCAAGACCACCACGGCCTACTATTTGAAATCGATTCTGGATGCATGGCTGTCCGCCCAAAGCCACCGGGAGAGCGCCATTTTGTCCACCATCGTTACCGACGACGGCGTGGAGCGCCGGCCGGCCAAGCTGACCACGCCGGAGCCGCTGGATCTGCAGAAGCACCTGTTTCACGCGGCCTCCTGCGGCGCGGACTATCTGACGATGGAAATCTCCAGCCAAGCCCTCAAGTACGGGCGGGTTATCGGGGTAGATCTGGCCTGCGCCGTCTTTCTGAACCTGGGGGAGGACCACATCTCTCCGGTGGAGCATCCTGATCTGGAGGACTATTTCCAATCCAAGCTCCTTATTTTCCGGCAGGCCGGAGCGGCCTGCGTCAACCTGGACAGCGACCGCGCAGCAGAGATTTGGGCGGCCGCAGCCTCCTGCGGCCGGGCTGTGAGTTTCTCCCAGCGGGATCCCGCCGCCCACGTATACGGTACGGATGTGCGCAAGGTGGGCAACCGCATCCGGTTCCAAGTCCGTACACCCCGCTATGAGCGGGATATGGCCATCTCCACCCCCGGCCTCTTTAATGTGGAAAATGCCTTGGCCGCCCTGGCGGTATGCGAGGTCTACGGCATCCCGCCGGAGGCCGCTGCAAAAGGATTGGAGCGGGCCTTTGTACCCGGCCGCATGGAGCATTACCAGAGCGCCGACGGGCAGATTTCCGTGATTGTGGATTACTCCCACAACGGTATGAGCCTGGAGACCGCGCTGCGATCAGTGCGCAGGGAGTACCCCGGCCGGCAGCTGACCGTCCTCTTCGGCTGTACCGGAGGGAAGGGAATCGACCGCCGGGAGGGAATGGGCGGCGCAGCGGGTGCGCTGGCCGACCGCATCCTTCTGACGGAGGACGACCCAGGCCCTGAGGAGGTGGCGGATATCTGTGCCGACATCGGCCGGTATATCTCCGCCGCCGGAAAGGACTATACGGTTATTCCCGATCGGGAGCGGGCGGTATATGCCGCCATATTGGAGTGCGAGAGACCCGCTGTGGTAGTGCTGGCGGGCAAGGGCTGTGAGCAGCAGCAGAAGAGAAAAAACGGCCCGGAGCCCTGCGTGCCCGATGGGATGCTGGCACAGAAGGCGCTGGCACGGTACGACCAGGGATGAACGGTCTGGAGCGGGCGTTTCAGGCAGCTGGAGCCGCGGCCTGGGGGGGCGTGGCCTATGAGCGGCTGTTGCCCTACATGTCGGCGGAAGCCCGGGACAGGGCGGAGGACCTGTGTCCCCGGCCGCGCACCGTGCTTGCCGCCGCGTTCCCCTACTATGCCGGAGATCGGCCGGGCAACCTCTCGCTGTATGCCCGGGGGGAGGATTATCACCGGGTTTTGATCCGGCGGTTGAATACGGCGTGCAAATTTTTGTCAAAAATATACCCAGAGGAATTATTTTGTCCCTCTGCAGACAACTCCCCGCTGCCCGAGCGGGAGGCCGCCTGGCTCGCGGGGCTGGGCCTGCGGGGAAAAAACGGCCTCTTTCTTCTGCCTCCCTACGGCAGCTATGTCTTTCTCGGAACCATTCTCACAGGCGCATGCCTCCCGCTTCCCGAGGCGGCCCCGGCGCCGGACTGCATGGACTGCGGGAAATGCGCCGCAGCCTGCCCCGTCGGTATCCTGCATACAGGGAAAGCAAAGTCAGGCCGCTGTCTCTCAGATATCACTCAGCGGAAGGGCGCCCTCTCTGCGGAGGAGGAGGCGCTGCTGGCTGCTCACCCGCTGATCTGGGGCTGCGACTTGTGCCAGCGCGCCTGCCCTTACAATGCCGCGCCCGCCCTCTCCCCACTGCCGGAGTTCCGGGATAATCTGATTGACACGCTCTCGGGGGCTGATTTGGAGGGGCTGACGAACCGGACCTTTCGGGAGAAATATGGGGACCGGTCTTTTGCGTGGCGAGGACCCGCCGTGCTCCGGCGCAACCTGAACCTCTATCCCAAAGGCGAATAAAACCGCCTTTTCTGCCCAAACTAACCGTAACATTTGGGAGGAAGGCGGTTTTTCTATGCAAGTGCGCGATTTGATGAACCCAAGCGTGGTCTCCATTACCCCCGGCGAGTCGGCGGCCCTGGCCGCCCGGCTCCTCTCCAGGCACAATCTCGGCTCTCTGCCCGTGTGCGGAGAGGACGGCGGCCTGCGGGGCATTGTCACCGACCGGGACATCGTACTGCGCTGTGTTGCGGCAGAGGAGGACCCAGGCAAAACCCAGGTCAAGGACATCATGACACGCAACTGCGCGGTGGTCTCGCCGGAGGACGATGCGCGGGAGGCCGCCCGGCTGATGGCGGAAAAGCAGGTGCGGAGGCTCCCGGTATTGGAGGGGAACAGCGTGGTGGGTATGGTCTCCCTGGGAGATCTGGCCCGCAGCCACCGCTGCGATATGGAGGCCGGCAAGGCCCTGTCCGAGATCTCAGACAACGTCAAAAAGCTATAGTGTAAAAAGCCCCCTCCCGGTACGCTGTCCGGGAGGGGGCTTCCATTCATTCAGCGCTTGGAAAGGCGTCCGTCCACCAGCTTGATAAACTCCAGGGCGCTGGAGAAAGCGGACGGCGCGGAGCCGTCCAGCCAGTCTACCATACCCTGCCAGGTGGCGCTTTGACGGGTGGAGACGTACACCACAAAGGTAGCGGTTTTCCCCCGGGCGGAAGACACCGCTTCGGCGGTCATCCCCTCGTCGGGATCGGCGGCGGCACAGGCGGGAAAGGTGTGTTCCACATGGTCCTGAAAGGAGCGGATGCGCTGAAACGCCTGGGGAAAATTCTGGGCGTCCAGCACAGCGTCCACCTGAACCAGCAGGTGCCCCAGGTCGGAAAACGGCATGGGAGAACACAGCCGCTGACTATAGACGGTACCGCAGACGCGGCCGCCCTCCGTCTGGTCTACACAGATGCGCAGGGCGGCGCTGAGGTGGGTCAGTTTGGAGGACATGGGATCACCTCGCGATCAGATTTTCTGCAGAGAGGCGCTTGAGCATCCACTCGTGGTTCAAGGCGTGATGGACAGCCTCCTCGGGCGTAACCGTTCCGGCCTTGACCAGCTTTAAAATGGACTGATCCAGTGTGGTCATACCGTCGGCAGCGGACTGGGCAATGACGTTGTCCAACTGGTGCGCCTTGGATTCCCGAATCATATTGCGCACGGCGGGGGTGACTGTCATCACCTCGAAGGCGGGCACGAGACCGCCGCCGTTCCGGGGCAGCAGTTCCTGAGAGACCACACCCTCCAGAACCAGTGCCAGCTGGGTGCGGATCTGTCCCTGCTGCTCCGGGGGAAAGGAATCCACGATGCGGTCAATGGTATTGGCAGCGCCGATGGTGTGCAGGGTGGAGATGACCAGGTGTCCGGTCTCGGCGGCGGTCACCGCCGCCTTGATGGTCTCCGGATCCCGCATCTCTCCCAGAAGGATGATGTCGGGGGCCTCGCGCAGAGCGGCCCGCAGGGCCGCGTCATAGCTGGCGGTATCAGTGGAGAGCTCCCGCTGGGTGACCACGCTCTGCTTGTGCTGATGGAGATACTCAATGGGGTCCTCAATGGTAATCACGTGAGCGTTGCGGGAGGTATTCACGGCGTCCACAATGCAGGCCAGGGTGGTGGTCTTGCCGCTGCCGGCCGGACCGGTAAACAGGACCATGCCCCGTGTACACCTGGAGAATGCCATGACGTTGTCCGGAATGCCCAGGGCTACCCGATCGGGCAGCGCAAAGGAGACCACCCGAATTACAAGCCCGAGGGAACCGCGCTGCTTGAGAGCGTTGACCCGAAAGCGGGACAGGCCGGGGACGGCAAAGGAGAAGTCGTCGTCTCCGCGGTCGGTCAGGCGGGAGAGATCCCGATTTCCCGCCATGCGGTAGAGCACCTCGGTGAGGGCGGCGGTATCTGCCGGCAGCAGGCGCGCCCCTTCCCGGCAGATGACGCCGTTGATCTTATAGGAAACCGGAAGTCCGGCAATGATCAGAATATCGGAGGTCCCACGGGCCACCGCATCGGTCAGAATGTCCATCAATTCCACGGGTATTCCTCGCTCTCACTGCCGCCCCAGACGGGCAGCGTATCATTTATCTCCAGCGTTTCGTCCGCCGCGACAGTCTGCCAGGAGAGGATCTCCACCGAGCCGTCTTCATTTCGGATGAGGTGAAGATAAAGATTCTGGTGATCGGTTACAGGGAGCGTGGCCTCCAGTTCAGCCTGGCCGCCCGCTTCAAAGGCGCGGTACAGAGCCGCAGCCTGGGCATCGGCGGCATAGTAGGCCGTTACCGTATCTGCGTTGCGGCGGGAGAGGGCCAGATCGGCCCTGGCGGTAGACAGAGTCAGGGCTGAAAAGATAGAGAGGGAGAGGACCAGAAGCACGGTAATGACCGTAATCACGCCGACACCCACCGGCGAGGAGATGACGCTGCCTTCTCTCTTCATGGGGCGGTCACCCCCTCCAGCGTGTAGATGAGGCGGCCGTCCTGATAGATGGCGATGTCCAGGGCGCCGCCCTCTGCTGTGAAGCGTCCGGTGAAGCCGTCCTCATCGGCGTCATTCCAAACGGGCGTTTTACCGCTGGCGCGCCACGTCTCGGCGGCGGCCTGGGCGAGATAGACCGCGCGGGTGAGAGCGGCGCTCTCCTGGCTCATGCTCCGGGCACGGGAGAGCAGCCCCATGCACACGGCAGCACACAGGGCGAAAATCAGCAGATTCAGTACCAACTCCACCAGAAAGAGGTTGGCCCGCCCGCCTGTCCGATGTCTCACGGGGTCACCTCCCCTACGGAATCAATACCACACCGAGGGGCCAGCGAGGTGCTGCGTCCATCGGCGGTAATGGTAATCAGACCGCCGGATTCAGACAGCTCCAGCGCAGCCATGGGAAGAATTGCAGTGCCGTCGGCTGGACCCAGGCCGGTGCCTTCCTCGGTATACAGTTCCATCAGCTGTCCGCCGTAACAGTAGAGCAGAGTGACATAATCTCCTTCGCGCAGAGCCAGGGCGTCACCATCTCCAAAAGAGGTGAGCGCCACTCCGCCGGCGGCATCGGCCCGCCGAACCTGGTTTACCAGATAGGACAGGGCGGTGCGCTCTGCGTAGGTCGCATCGGAGGAGGCCGCCGCCTCCCGGTAAATTCCGCTGGAGAGCAGCGTCAGCCCCATGGCCAGGCCAAAGTAGAGGGCGCACAGGAAGAAAACCAGAAGGGCGCGCAGACCGCCCTGCCCGCGCTGCAGATTCATATGCCCCCTCCTCTCCATATAACTTGATTAGTCAGCGGCCAGCACTGTTATGTCGGGCATCAGGTTGGAAGCCACGTAGCGGTAGTCCACAAAGTAAAGGCGATCGTCGATGGAGACGCCGTAATACGCCTCGAGATAGTCCAGGGAGGCGGGATAAAAGCCCTCCAGCGCATAGCACTGGACAGCGGCCCGGCGCACGGAGCGCTCGGCCAGCTCCAGACCCTCGATCCCCGCCCGCCCGCCCAGGGCGCGGGCGCCGAAGAAGAGGACCAGGGGCAGAAGGACAAGCAGCAGCAACAGGGGCAGGGCCCGCTTCCACAGCACAGAGCGGCTACCCATGGCGCTACCCTCCTATGGCGGAGAGCACCCCGAGCAGGGGGAGCATCACCGACAGGAGAACCAAGCCCACTGCGATGCACAGCACCGCAACCAGACCGTACTCAAAGCGGGAGAGGGACCGGGACAGGGCGTCGTCCGCCCTGGCGGCGCAGCGGTGGGAGAGCTCCTCCATGGCCCGCTCAGAGGCGCCGGCCCGAAATCCGGCGGAGAGAAGACCCGCCTCAAGGCCGGACAAAATCCCCGCATCCTCTACCGCCCGCGGAAAGGAGAGGCCCTCCTGCATATGTGCCTGACAGGCCTGGAGGCGGGGGGCGAGGGCCGTGCCCTCCAGGAGCTGGCAGGTGCGGTCCATGGCCTCGTCCAGGGGCAGGCCGCTGGAGAGCATCAGGGACATGGCGGAGGAAAAGCGGCTCTGATCAATGGCTCTGGATGCGGCCGATTTGAGGAAGAGCTTGCTATAGGCTGCCGTGCCGTCCTTTCCGCGCCGGAAGAGCCACAGGAGGAATGCTGCGCAGAGAATTAAGAGGACGGCCAGCACCACAGCCAGATACTTTCCCGCACCGCCCAGCTGGAGCAGCACGGCGCCCGCCGGGGAGACCGACACGCCGAGCTGATCAAAGACCTGCTGAAACACGGGCAGAACCCGGGCCACCAGCACCAGGAAGACGACCGCGATGAGAACGGCCATTACAGCCGGATAGCCGGCCGCGCGGCGCAGTGAGCGGCTCACATCGGACTCCCGCTGGTAGTAGGCGGACAGGGCTGAGAGGACCTGATCCAACCGGCCGGCGGCCTGGCCGATCTCCACCATGCGGATGAGGTAGGGGGGAAAGACCCCGGCGCCGGCCAGCGCGTCGGACAGATAGGCCCCCCCTTCCAGGGCGGCGTGGATCTGCTCCAGCAGGGCCCTCTCTCCTGGGGTACGGGCATCGTCGGTCAGAATGGAGAGGCTCTCCTCGGAGCCCACGCCCGCCTGGAGCAGCAGTGAGAGCTGACTGCAAAAAACCGAGAGTTCGTCCTCGGTGAGGGGTTTAACCTTGTGTGTCCTCATGAAACACCCTCCCTGGATGAAATAGAGGGACCCGGCGCCGGACCGCGCCGGGCCGCCCCGGATAGCGTCAATAGGCGAATTTCTGGCTGTAGTTGCTCGCAGTGGTGACATACTTCATAATGGAGTCGCTCCCTTTGCCAGTGGAGACAAAGGTGGGGTCCATCAGAGTCCAGTTCTGGCCGTCAAAGTAAATCACCTTGTCCACCCAGCCCACACCTTCGATATACACGTTAATCCAGGCGTGGTAGGTGGTGCCCGCGTATCCCACAACCAGCTTGCAGGGAATATTCTGGCTGCGGAGCATGGAGGCCATTACGGCGGCATAGTCAAAGCAGATGCCCTTCTTTGCATCCAGTACCTTATCCACTTCCGGCAGGTAGCCGCTCTGTACAGTTTTGGCCAGCTCATAGTCGTAGGAGAAGGTGTCGGTCACATAGTCAAAGACGGCCTGTACCTTCTTCAGATCGGTGTCGGCCTTGGCGTTCTGGATAATCTCGGCGCCCTTGGACACTACTTTGGAATCTGACTTGTAGTTGACGAACTGGTTGGGGTAGAGGAAGGGAAGAAAGTCGTTGCGCAGCTTCAGGGTCACCGAAGTGCTGTAGGCGGTTGCATATTTGGTGCCCGAGGTATTTTCAAAGACCTTTATGGAGTAGGTTCCGTCGCCCTCGGTCAGGGGAAAGGTCTCATAGGTGCCGGCATTGTTCAGGTTATAGGTGTATGTGGTGGAGGTGCCGGACTTGGTAATCTGCACCTTGATCTTTACCTGCTTGCCGCCGGTATATTTGACCATGACATACCCCTCGGCCAGGTTGGAGGCGTCTATGGAGGCCTTGTCGTTGGCGTAAACGGTGACGCCGGTTTTGGGCTCTGCCTTGGTGGGCAGGACTGAGGGGGGAGAGGCTTTTGCGTCGGCCGCCCCCAAAACGCTGCCTGCCGCCCCCAGGACAAGAACCAGGGCAAGCAGAGCGGCGGCAATGCGGCGAAAGTTCGTCTGTCTCATGGCAATCACTCCTCAGAAGTGTTGGCGGGATAGGGATAAGACTCATCCAGCTCCAGTGTTTTCACAAGGGCGCCACGGACCACCAGCCGGTGATCCGCCACCCCGATGGGCGTACAGGTGGTCAATGTCACACAGCCGTACCCCTGGTTAAAGATAGGCCCCCAGTTGTCAGGCTCGATGACCTCAGTGCACTCCCACTGGTATTGATAGATGTGTGTATCGTCTACCAGATAGAGAAAGTCGCCCTCTGTCAGGGTGTTGATATAGTA
>ERZ825896.599-NODE-599-length-46009-cov-4.546155_pt1 | contig 46009 bp, 39 predicted proteins | sample MGYA00519858_ERZ825896 | MGnify/ENA primary metagenome ERZ825896 (study PRJEB31778, sample SAMEA3449214) | human gut metagenome | biome: human gut; feature: human-associated habitat; material: faeces | place: United Kingdom | collected 2010/2012 ... | reverse complement strand
AGGGGGACGAAACGAGCCAGCATCGCGGAGACTGCTATGTCGAAGTGGAAAGCGACCTTTCCGTGGCGAAACGAATTCTAACGAACCACCACTAAAACCTCTCTTTGTTCGAGAGAAGCTCAATCCATCGCCAAAGGCCCTCGGTCCCTTTGGCAAGCAGCGAACCGTTGCGAATGCCAAAAGCCGCCCCTCGCGTAACCTTTCTTCTCCGCTGCACCAAGAAGAAAGGGGGATGCGAGAGGCGGCTTTCGTTTGCCCGAAATCGGACCCTGAAGCACTATTTCGCGATCGAAGCAACGTGAAGGCAGGAGCTACGCCGCAGCCGAAGAACCCTGTTCGTCGACGAAGTAGCGCTTATACCAAATAAGGAATGTGAGCGCAGTGTAAATCTTGCGATGGTTGAGCGCTTTGCCCTCGTAATGATCGTCCAGCATGGCCATGAGCTTCTTGGTATCAAAGAACTCCTCGGCCCACGGCGCGGTGAAATATTCCTTCACGTAATCGTAATATTTCTTCTCACGCAGCCAGAACTTCAGCGGAACCGGGAAACCCTTCTTGGGGCGCGTCGCCCACTCGTCGGGCAGAACGCGGTTTGCCGCATGACGAAGCACCTGTTTGTTTCCGCTCTCGTTCACGCGGAAGGACGCAGGAATATGCTGAGCGAACTCCATGACCTTCTTGTCAAGGAACGGAACGCGCAGCTCCAGAGAATGCGCCATGCACATCTTGTCAGCCTTGAGGAGGATGTCTCCCGGCAGCCACATATTCATATCCAGATACTGGCGCTTGGACAGATCGCAGAAGTTCTGCACGCGGTCGTATACCGGCGCGCACAGCTCGAAGGCATCGGGGCCCTTGGCATAGGCGGGCTTTACAACGTCGTCGATCTCGTCGCTGCGATAGATGAACGCCTGGCCGGTGAACCACTTCTCCGGCATCTCTGCTGCCTTCAGCAAGAAGTTCCTGCCTTTGAAATACGGCTTGTTCTCGACGAACTTGCCCAGGCTGCGACGAATGCCACGTGGAACAATGCGCTTGAATCGCGCAAGGGAGGGAACGTCTTCGTAATACGCGTAACCGGCAAACAGCTCGTCCGCGCCTTCGCCTGAAAGCACGACCGTGACCTGCTCGGCGGCCAGCTGAGCCAAAAACCACAGCGGTACGCTGGACAGGTTGCTCTGAGGCTCGTCCATGTGATACTGGATTTCAGGCAGCGTGTTGAAAAACTCATCCGCCGTCACCATTTTGCGGTAGTTTTTGATACCGAGCTTGTCAGAAAGTTCGGCCGCATAATTGGTCTCGTTGAAGTCTTTGTAGTCGAAGCCGACAGAGAACGTATTGTCGGGCATGAGGCATGCGGCGATATAGCTTGAATCCACGCCGCCGGAAAGGAACGAACCCACCTTGACGTCGGCTATACGATGCGCGGAAACGCTTTCGTGAACCACCTGGTCGCATTCCTCTACGTACTGGCCGAACGTCTTCGAGTCATCGTCGGAGAAATCGGCGTCCCAGTAACGACGCACGGACATTTCACCCGAAGCAAGGTCGTAGGTGAAGCAATGCGCGGCGGGAAGCTTGTACACGCCCGCGAAAAACGTTTCGTCCGTAGCGGGGAACTGCATGGTGAGATACGGGCGCAGAGCCTGTTTGTTGACTTCTTTCACGAAATGAGGATGGTCGAGAAAGCTTTTAATCTCGCTACCGAAAAGAAGGTCGTTTTGGGCCGTGCGGCAATAATAGAACGGCTTGATGCCGAAAATATCGCGGGCGCCGAACAGGCGGTTTTTCTTGGCATCCCAAATGACGAAAGCATACATGCCGCGCAAGCGGTCGACGATCCGCTCTCCCCACTCTTCGTAGCCGTGCAGCAACGATTCGGTATCGGTGCCGCTATGGAAAACATAACCCTTGGCCTCGAGCTCGCTGCGAAGCTCCTGGAAGTTGTAGATTTCGCCGTTGAAGGTAATAACAACGGTCTCATCGTCGTTGCGCATAGGCTGTTTTCCAGCCTCGCTCAAGTCGAGGATGGAAAGACGGCGGAAACCGAGCGCCACGCTATCATTGATGAACTGATCGCCCATATCCGGCCCGCGATGGACAATGCGGTCCATCATTGCCGCAAGAACCTGTTGCTTGTTTTCGACATCGCCGGTGAAGCCGACAAAACCGCACATAGGGTACCTTTCGTTGTAAAGCGGGCGCAAGCCTGTAGCGGCGGGTTCACCCGCCCGGCAGCGTCTCGCTTGCCACGCATCGTCGGAATGCCCTGCAAGCAATCCGACCGATTGCCTTTCGAAACGATGATTGTACCGCTTGCAAGGCTTCCTGTGAAAAACTGCGCCGTTTCCCTACGAGAAGAGCCCCGCCAAAACGTCTTGACGAGGCTCTTCGAGCAAAATGGACCATCTGAGACGATTCCCAAACAGAGCAGCTCGCTTTTCGCGAGGCTCCTTTGGTTGAACGAATTCGCCGCTCGCAAAACCACCCGAACGAGCCGATTCGTTTATTTGTAGTTATCCGGGTTTGCAAACTTGTCGATATAGCGATGCATGTGAATCTTCATCCATGCCCAACGCATGGGATTAAAGCGCAGGTCGTACGGATAATCGAAGCTCATGGATTCCTTGCCCTGGGCGACCAGCTCCTTGGCGCGAGCCACGAACTCAGGGTCTTTCACGTATTCGTAAACAACCTTGCGAGGCACCGAGTGCCAGAAGACCTCATTGGTATTTTGCACGCATTCCCCCAGGTCGCGCTTGAACACGCGATCCTCCACCACGTAGCGGGCTATATTGTGGCCCGCCGCCGTAACATGATAGTTCGTGCGGCCCTGACGAAGGTTGACCTCGAAAATCTTATACGAACCGTCGCGATCATCACGCTTGATGTCAAAATTGGCGAAACCGGTGAAGCCGATCTTTTCGAGGAAGTTCTTAATCAGCTCCTGCAACTCCGGATTGGGCTGCGTGATGATGGCGCACGGGTTGCCCAGCGCCGTGGGCGTATGTTCTTCCAAGCCCTCGCGGCCGAAGCAGATAAGCTTCACCTTGCAGTTGCGGTCGCAATATGCCGTAAGCACGTTCATGTTGCAATCTTCGCCCACGACCATATCCTGCAGCAGCACTTCGTCAGGATAGCCCGCGCCGAAAATCAACCCCAAAATGCGCAGGGCTTCCGCCGGAGAATCCGCCGTATAGACCTTCTTCATACCTTCGAAGGGATGCTCCCAGTACGTCACGCTCATGGCCGGCTTCACGATGATGGGATAGGAAAATCCGAGAACCCCCTCGGAAACATCAGCCTCGGAAAGGCCCTCGCCAAAGCGCGCGGGCGTCACCGAAAACGTTTTGGGATAGGGGAGCCCATGCTCTTCGCACATCTGATAGAAGCTCGTTTTGGACTCAAGACGGTCGCGCAAATCGGCGTTGATATAGAGCGTTACGCAGTTCTTGGGCAGGTCGTCCTGAATTTCCGAAAGAAGCTCTGCGTACACGTCTGCGCATCCCCATACCAGATGCATGGTGTCGGGACGCTTTGCGGCGAACTCTTTGATGGTCGCAAGAAGCACATCGGGCTTGTCGAGGTCTTCGTTGTACTGGCATTCGACAATGCGGCTGTACATGGTGTCGCCGGCAGCAAAGCGACCAAACGCGTAGCTTTTCTTGCCGTACTGTTCGTGTATTGCACGTGCTACGGAATAGCAGTTCATGTCCCCGCCTATGAGAACGGGAATGAAGTCGATCTCCTCAGACAAAATTACTCCTTGTACGTTTCTCGCACAGCAAAACGAAGGCGAGCCTCGATCCATTAACGTATATGATGCGCCTTGCAGGCAGAGAGCGCGGCGGCGCTTCCTCGGCCGTTCAGAAGCGTTGGCGCGGCATTTCCGCAACGCCCCAAACGATATGGCGGTTTACGCCAGGCGGCTTCCCACCTCTTTAGCTGCCGCCGCTTTGTCAAAATTGCCGCCAGTCGCTGCGGTCAGGGCCCCCATGACCTTGCCCATGTCGCGTTTGGTTTCGGCGCCCAAGTCGGCGATAGTTTTCTCGATAAGAGCAATGAGCTCGTCGCCGGACACCTGCTTAGGCAGATACTCTTCGAGAATGGCAACCTGCTCTTTCAGCATGGTCGTGCGCTCTTCGCTCGTTGCTGCTTTAATGGATCCTTCGAGGGTTTCTCCCGTCTGCTTGAGCACGCGCTTGAGCATGGCATCGACATCCGCCTCGACGATTTCTCGGCGTTCGTTCACTTCGATATTCTTCACCTCGCCATGAACCTGACGAAGGATGCTCAGACGATTCTTGTCGTGAGCGCGCATGGCGTTTTTGATCTCTTCCTGGAGCTTTTCGTATTGCATGGGTTCCTCCCAACAAGCTTTCATGCGAATGAAATCCAGTATAGCCAAAACGAACGAAAGCGCATCATTGCCCGAATCCACAGCACAGAAGACCTACGGGGGCGCGGCAATGCACGAAACGCATCGGACGCTTCATGAACTGCCGACCTCATCTGCTTGCGTACGCAGGCTCGCCTAAAACGCCATCGCATGGCGCAGACGCAGTCGAGACAAGAAAAAAAACCGGCCTCGAATGAGGCCGGTTTTTCATTTCATCAAGACAGGCTTTAGTAGTCCAGCTCGTCCATCTTCACACGACCGCGGAAGGTGCGGTAAATGATGAAGTGATACGCGAGCACCAGCGGCAAACCGACGCAGGTGATGCCGAGCATCCAGGTAAGCGCAAGTTCGCTCGATGCCGCAGTAGCGATGGTAATGCTCTCGCCCGATGCCGCCGTGCCGAACAAAGCGATAGGATCGCCCGCACCGGCAACAACCAGGTTCGGGAACATCATGGAGGCCCACAAGCCAACCAGCATGACGCATGCGGCCGACGTGGCAATGAAGACCACCAGGTCGGAAGAATCGCTGCCGTTCTTCATGATGGCAACCGCCAAGGCAACAATTACCAGGGCGAAGAAGACCATGCGAAGCAGGGACAGTTCCGGAGCCATTTCGGGCTTGAGGACGAACAACGCGTACGCAGCCGTCGCGAAGAACAGAACGGCACCGACGATGAGCATGATGCCGCGAATCTTCTTGGCACGAGCAAGCACTTCGGAGCCAAGAGGCGCCTTCAGAGAAAGCCAGCTAGCACCCTGGAACAAGAAGAAGCTCAGGCCCAAAAGACCGGTAAGCAGCGTGAACGGGGTAACCAGACCCAGCAGAGGAACGCCGATGTAGTCGCCGTTAGCATCCATGGGAATGCCCGCGAACACATTGCCTGCAGCCACGCCGAAAAGCAGCGCGGGCAGCAAGGAGCCAACGAAGAACAGCGCGTTCCACAGCTTCGACCATGCTTTGTCATGGCCGGCGAACTCGAGAGAGACCGCACGGACGATCAAGCCCATCAAAACGAGCATGATGGCAAGATAGAAGCCAGAGAACGTGGTGGCATACGCCGGGGCGAACGCCGCGAAAAGAGCACCGCCCGCAGTAAGCAGCCAAACCTCGTTGCCGTCCCATACGGGACCGACGCTCGAGCGCACAATAGCCTTCTCTTCGTCGTTTTTCGCCACGAAGGGGCTCAGGACGCCCGCTCCCAAATCGAAACCGTCGAGTACGAAATAGCCTGCGATCAAGACGAAGATGAGGCAGAACCAGATAATGCCGAGGATAGTCATGGCTTATGCCTCCTTCTTCTTTTCGTCCGCAGACGCATCGGAACCGACCGCGAAGCTTGCAGCAGACGCGACGGTATCGGACCCGGCCGCAGCAACCTTCTCAGACTCAAGCACGGGGCCTTCTTTGACGGCTTTGCCGATGAGGCGGACCCATGCAACAAGCAGGAGCAGATAGACAACCGCGAACAGGGCGATGGTGATCATCAGCTCGGGAGCGGTGACGGACTGAGATGCCGCCTCGTTAGTGAGCAGGGAAACACCGTCGGGGCCGCTCACGGAAGGATAGACAACGTAAGGCTGACGGCCGAATTCAGCCGTGGACCAGCCGGACTGGATGGCGATGAACGGAGCCAGGGGAGACAGGATCAAAATCCACTGGACCCACTTCTTCGACCCGAGCTTGCTACCCTTCTTGAAGGCGGCGATGGCCGCCAGAATGAGCACCAGCACGATGACGCCGAACAGGGCGACCATCAGGTGGTAGCTCTGGAACACCAGGTTGACGGGAAGGTCGCTGTGCTCGATTTCGTCATTTTCAGCGACGATTTGGTTCAAACCGGGGTATTCCTTGTTGAAGTCACCCGAAGCTAAGAAGCTCGTGAACCCGGGCAGGGCAATGGGAGCTGCCGTTTCCTGCGCCTCTTCGTCAACCCAACCGACCGCGTACAGCGGCAACGTGCCGGTTTCGTAGTGGCCTTCCATCATGGCAATCTTGCTCGGCTGCTCTTCGGCAACGACCACGGCAGCGGAGTGGGCGGAAACGAGCAGGCAGCCCGTAGCGATAACGGCGGCCACAACGCCGACCCTCATGGTTTTCTGGGCGAAGTGCTCATGCTTGTTCTTATGCATATACCATGCGGACATTGCAATTGCCACGAAGGAACCCAGCGCCAATGCGGCAAGAACCGTGTGGGTGTAGCGGGGAAGCGTAGAGGGATTGAACGCCGCGGCGAAGAAGTCGGTGATGACCGCCTTGCTGCCGTCGGCTACAAGCTCGGCGCCTGCGGGAGTCTGCATCCAGGAGTTGGCAATGAGAATCCACAGCGCGGACAGGCAGCTGCCAAAGAAGACCAACCAGGCGGAAACGAGATAGAACTTCGGGCTTACCTTCTTGCGACCGAAGATCACGATGCCCAGGAACACAGACTCGAGGAAGAAGGCCAACAGCGCCTCTGCCGCAAGCGGCGCACCGAAGATGTCTCCGACGAAGCGGCTGTAATCAGCCCAGTTCGTTCCGAACGAGAATTCCATGGTGATGCCCGTGGCAACACCCACAGCAAACGTTGTGGTAAAGATTTTCACCCAGAAACGCGTTGCCGCCTCATCCTTGGGATTGCGCGAGCGGTAATACCGCGTTTCGTTGATGGCCATGATCAAGCCGATACCGATGGACAGCGGAACAAATACGAAGTGAACGAACACGACCAAAGCGAACTGCACGCGCGAAAGAAACGCAACATCGGTCAAAAGCTCCATAGCACACCCCCTTTTTCATTATGACGCACCCGCAGGTGCTCTTTTTTTTCGCCTCCAATGCACAGGGTCCTATCCTGTCCCCAAAGCACCCCGCATCAGAAGCCCTTCTTCCGTGCTTTCCTTGACCTACGTCGCATGTTCTGCGCCGTTACGCCAAACCGCGCAGCGCACGTCGCGTTATTGGCCCAGGAAAGCACCGTCACCATAATAACACGTTCTTGTTTTTATATGTTATTTTTTTAGTCACATATTATCGAAGAAAAACGCCTTCGGGTGCCTCGGTGCGCACCATGCGCACAACCCTTTGGTTTCAAGCGGCCGTCAATTCGGCCACGGCTCGAACGACGAGCGCGCCGACTCCGCTTCGACCCCTTTTCGTAGCTAAAGTGGAAACTTTTTTCGTTTTCCAGACAAAAAGGCAAACGAAATGGTCAAAATGCGGCGCTTAGGAGAATTCCTTGAAGAAGGCAATCCCCTTTTCAACTTTACACAATCCTCTGAACTGGTGTTATACAAAAACAGAGGCGACGCAGCGCCTCTGTTTGTCAGGAAAACGAAAATAATGTCCATTTTCGAGCCCGATTGGGGTGCACCCAGGCCCGATTGGGGCGCAAGCGACGCACTACTTTTGCATTCTTAGCGAGCGTTGCGCGTCTTTACGCGGCGGAAGAGAATTATCGCGAACACAGACACCACGATAATGCTCGTGCCGACCGCGCACACGGCACGAAGATGAATGGCCGGAATACCTACCAGCAGACCGATGATATAGGGAATCAGCCAAAGCAGCCACACAAGCGTGCTGAATGTATGAAACGTTTTCTCTGCACGCTCATTGCGACGCAAGAACGTGGCCGTGGCCCATATCGCATGAACCAGCATCAATACAATTGCAGCCAGCCCAGAAATGGCATGGATGCCGAATCCCGTTGCACCCGAGGTCTGAGCGATATTCGTCATAATGGTCGTTCCCGTAGTGTCGAAAACCAAGCCACACCAGAACAATATTACGTGGCTTTTCTTCAAAAACCCCGCGCGGCGTTCCGAGAACACGCCGATGGTGTAAAAGACCAACGCCAGCGTAATAGCGCTTGAAGCAGCAACAAGTTCCAAACTCATACTAATCCCTCCCCATGCCGACCACGTCGGCTTCCTTCTATTTCTGAACATTGTTCATAAATGAACGCTGTTCAGAATAATGAGATCGAAACGGACTGGCAACAGTGTCACACCCTCTTCACAGAATATTCTCTACAGCGGCGAGCATCCGACAATCGTGCGCAAACAGGTCCCGTGCGTTTGTATAATTCATTCGCGCAACAAACCGCACAAAGACAAAAGCCAGTGGGCAAAGAGGCGAAGCATGGGAAACAAAGCCGTCATTTCTAAAGACCTCATCCTCGAGGCATCGTACAAACTGGTTCTCGAGTCGGGACCAGCAAATCTCAGCATCAGAAGCGTCGCGAAAGCATGCGGAGTATCCGTCGGCTCCATCTACAATTACTACCCCACGAAAGCGATGCTTGTCGCTGACGCCGTGGGAATGTTTTGGCAGACCTCCCTTAGCAAGGAAATGTTCATAGCGTCTTCGAGGGAGGACTTCGTCACGTTCTGCGAACGCCTCATGCACGACCTCGAGCACGCAATCGAAGCCTTTCGAAAAAGCTGGCTCAGCGAGCTTGCCGCGCTAGATTCGGAAAGCAGAAAAGAAGTCCGTGCGCGTGAGAACGCTGCATTTGCCCATATAAAACGCGGATTAGCTGTGGCTATCGAGCACGACGAAAGAATCAACCTCAACGCCCTGTCATCATGCGGCATCCAGCAGGACAATAAGCCGGCCGAAGAGCTCGCAAGCCTTGTCTGGGACGTCATGGTTTCGTCCCTTCAAAGCAACGACGCCGCCTATAAGCCCCTTTTCGCCCTTATGAGAGCGGCGCTGTACGAAAACTAGAGCGCCCAAGCGAAACGATGCGCTCTATAAAGAAAGCGGGCGGCTCACCAGGAACCGCCCGCTTTCTCTTCTTATTTGCTTGATCTTGGAAACCATCGCTTCTTTGGCGTCGGCCTCCCCAACCCATGCCGGCCTATAAGACCCTGCCTCGCACAACTACCGTACGGAGGTCGAGGCTCTCATCAAGAACAACCACGTCGGCGACGGAGCCAACGTTCAGATTGCCGCGCGTCTCTCCAAGGCCAATGGCTCGAGCAGGGTTCACGCTCGCCGCCTTGACAGCGGACACTAAGGGAATTTCCATGTCGCGCACTGCAATTTTGAAGCACGACATGAGGTCGGTTGCACTTCCTGCAAGCGTTCCATCGTGAAGGGTCGCCCGGTTGCCGCGCACGGTGACCGCCTGGCCGCCGAGGCTGTATTCGCCATCATCGAGACCCGTTGCCATCATGGAATCGCTGACGAAAATCATATGGTCGTCGTCGAACAGCTTGAAAGCCGCACGCACCGCCGCGGGATGAATATGCACACCATCGGCAATGATTTCGGGCGTGGCCTTGGCATCCGCTGCCGCACCGATGACACCCGGCTCCCTATGAGCCAGCGGAGGCATAGCGTTGAACAGATGCGTCACGTGCTTGGCGCCCGCTTCGAAAGCAGCGTGCGCCTGGTCGTACGTTGCGGTAGTGTGGGCAATGGATATGCGCACTTCGTCGTGCACCTCTTTAACGAAATCGAGCGCACCGGGTTCCTCGGGGGCAATGTCCACAATCTTGAACAGACCACCCGCCGCCTCCTGCAGACGATGGAACATGCCGGCGTCCGGACATTGGACGTATGCGGGATTTTGGGCACCGACTTTATTCGGGCTGATGAACGGACCTTCCATATTGATGCCCACAAGCGCCGCAGCGTCGTCTGCGTCCTCGTGCTCGGCGGCGCATCGCGCGATTCCTGCAAGTTTTTCCTCAGGATAGGTCATGGTCGCGGGGCAGTACGCCGTCACGCCGCGTGATGCCTGATAACGACAGATGGCATCGATTGCTTCGTGCGTGCCGTCGCAAAAATCGTATCCGACAGCGCCATGGGAATGCACGTCGACCAGACCGGGAATGACATAGCATCCACGCGCGTCAACATCTTCCACGTCAGCGCCGCTCGCCAAATTCTCGACGATGCGACCGTCGCGCGCAAACAGAGTTTTTTCTTCGAAGGCTTCGCCGGTAAAAACCTGGCCGCCTGTGATTCTCAGCATATTCAAAACGCTCTCCTCTCGCATGCGTATAGGGCCATCATACAAAACGAGGCCGCCGAACCATTCGGCAGCCTCGCTAAAGCCAGAATCTACGCAGCATATTCCGCAATTCCGCAGAAGCCGCGCAACGTGCTGCGACGCTTGATCCGCTTCGCAGCCCCACGGGCGATATATCCAGCAAACATGCCGCTTTCACGCTTGCTTTCGCCTGCCGCACGCAGGCTAGCAGCAGCAACCGCCTTCGTGGTCGTGGTCATGACCGCAACCGCACGTACCCTCAGCAATTTCCTCACATGCAGAAAATGCAGCTTCGTCGACAACGGCGATGGCGTTGGGGTGGAACTGCAGGATGGAAGCGGGAACCTTCGGGGTAACGGGCCCGAAGAAGACATCGCACACGATCTGGGCCTTGTCTTCGCCGCTAACAACCAGGAGGATCTGCTTAGCGGCCATGATGGTGCCAATGCCCATGGTGTACGCCTGGCGGGGCACTTCGTCTGCAGAGTTGAACAGACGACTGTTAGCCTGGATGGTGCTTTCGGTCAAATCGACGCAGTTGGTTTCCTTGGTGAATTCGTCGGCAGGCTCGTTGAAGCCAATGTGGCCGTTGTGGCCAAGGCCCAAAAGCTGCAGGTCGACACCGCCGGACAAAGCGATGGACGCCTCGTAGGCGTCGCATGCCGCCTCGGCATCGGGGTTGGCGCCATTGGGAACATGCGTGTTCTCAGGACGAACGTTCACGTGGTCGAACAGATGCTTCTGCATGAAGTAGTGATAGCTCTGCTCGTGATCGTGGGAAAGGCCGCGATATTCGTCAAGATTGAACGTGGCAACGCGGGAGAAGTCGAGGCCTTCTTCTTCGTAGCGCTTGACGAGCTCGGCGTAGAGGCCTTCGGGCGTAGAGCCCGTGGCAAGACCAAGCACGCAGCCAGGCTTTTCGGAAACCAGTTCCGCGATGATATCCGCAGCCGCCTCGCTCATGTCCTGATAATCTTTAGCAACGATGATTTCCATCGAAACCCCTTTCGCATCATACCGGCCCGAGCCCCTTTAGCTACGGGCGAAACGCAGCCTTCGCATACCGTCCCATGATGGCAAAACGGGCAAGGGCGATTCCTCTACAACGAAAAACCGCACGGAATAATCAAGGCGCGAAACCGAACCTACAACAAGCTGGACAACGATGATACCGCACCGAGAACACGCAGAAAAGACGCCCACGGCATGACCTGAAGCCCCGGAGCGCGAGAACGCGAAGTACTCGGGCTTCTCTCGCAACGATACAACGCTCCTTACATAGCAAAGAAACTCGTACTGAGCCAATCCACGGTCAAAACCCATATGCGAAACCTCTATGCGAAATTGGAGGTTCACTCGCAAAGCGATTTATACTTGTTCCTGGAAAGCACTGCGAAAGCCTCGAGCCAGGAGGAGTTCCATGACCGCCGATAAAACTTTCGACGCATTCGTCTTCGATCTTGACGGAACGCTGCTCGACACACTCCCTGATCTTGTCGCGGTAACGAACGAAGTGCTCGCGCGCTTCGGGCTCCCAACCCACTCCCGCGATGAGATTCTTGCCATGGTGGGCAACGGCCTGCGCTCTCTCATTTCGCAAGCCGTGCCGCAAGACCTTCCCCAAGACGAGGTCGAGCGCATCCTCGCCTGCTGGAAAAAGGCTTACGACGAGCACGGTCAAACGCATACGTCGATTTACGACGGTATGATGGAAGCGCTCCTGGAGCTCAAGCGTCGCGGAAAAAAGCTTGCCGTGTTCTCCAACAAGTTCGACGGTGGCGTGAAGACGGTCATGAGCCATTTCATGCCAGGACTCATGGATTTCGAGCTCGGAGAAGGGCCTGTGCCGCGCAAGCCCGATCCCCAAGGACTCTTCCTCATAGCAACCGAGCTCGGCATCGACCCGAAACACATAGCGTTCGTGGGAGATTCAGCCGACACCGACATGCAAGTTGCCCGTAACGCCGGGGCCTTCGCGCTGGGGGTAAGCTGGGGATATCAGCCAGTGGGACGCCTGCGCAAAACAGCGGACGCCATCATCGACCACCCCTCGCAGTTGCTCGATTTCGCATAATGCGATAAACGAGGCGATTCCTTGCCGCGATCAAAGCGTTGCGCTCCCGTAAAGTCCTTACGCTACAATAATCTGACGCAAACGAACCATTCCGCAAAAGCGAGCCGAGGAGGCAACCATGGCCTCGCCTAAAAACATCGGAGATCAGATTCTTGATGCCGTGCAAGATGCCGTGAATTCCCAGGACTTCAGCGCGCTGCAATCGACCATCGAGTATTCCGTAGGCCTTGCCGCAGAGAACATCAGCAAAGGCCTGGCCCATGCCTCAAAAAGCATGCAGCAGGCGCAAGCCGAATATCAGCAAGAGCAAGAAAAACGCCGCCAGAAGCAGCTGATGCAAGCCATCTATGCAAAAAGCGCCCCTTCGAAAGCCGCCGGCTACGCTATGACCATCGGGGGAGGCGTGGCGGCCGTTCCTCTTCTCCTTGGCGCGGCCATCGTTTCCACGAGCGGAATCGCCGCATTCTTCGTACCTCCTCTTCTATTCGCCGCAGGAGGACTGGTTTTATGCGGCTTCGGCATACGCCGCCTCCGTCTGACAAAAACTTTCGAGCTGTACAGGGACATCATTTCCACGCGCGAATACTGCACCGTCGAAGAGCTCGCCGCCCGCACGGCCACGTCCCCGAAAACCGTTTTGAAGAATCTCAAGACCATGCTGAAAAAAGGCATGTTCAGACAGGCGGCGTTCGACGACAACGAACAATTCCTCATCACAACGCACGACGCCTACAGGGAATACCGCGCCGCCCAACTCGAAGCGCAGCATCTCCGCCACCAAGAAGCCCTCCCCCAAAGCGTCGATGCCCCGTCCGGACAAAACCAGGCCTTAACCTCCGAAGCGCAGGCCCTGCTTGCGCGAGGCGAAGCATTCGTCGCAAAGATTCGCATGAGCAACGAAGCCATTCCTGGCGAAGACATATCCCGCACGATTGACCAGATAGAGCACACCGTACGCACTATCTTCAAGCGAGCCGAAGAATACCCCCAAGTCATCGACGACCTTGACAAGCTGATGGACTATTATCTTCCCACTACGATCAAGCTTCTAGACGCATACAGAGAGCTTGATGCTCAACCCATTCAGGGAGAGAACATCCAGAAATCTAAAAAAGAAATCGAAGCAGCACTCGACACGCTCAGCACGGCCTTCGAAAAGCTTCTCGACTCCATATTCAAAGAGATGGCTTGGGACGTCTCCACCGACATATCGGTCTTACACACCGTCCTCGCACAGGAAGGCCTTGTGGAAGACCCTTTCACAAGGATGCGTCCCTAACAAACGCGAACACAGAACCGACCTGAGCATCCATCCGAAACCGAAAGGCAGGATATCATGAGCGATCTCCTTAACAGCGACCAGATGCAGGCTCCCGGCGTGCCCACGCTAACGCTCACACCCACCATGAGCGACGCCGCGGCCCCTGCGTCTGCGCCCACCCTGGTTGCGACGCCCGAGGAAAAAACCCCAGCCGCGCTAGACGACAGCATGCTGAGCGACGAAGAAAAACGCATGGTGGACAACTTCTCCCAACAGATCAACGTGCGTGATTCCGGCATGATTCTCCAATACGGAGCCGGAGCCCAGAAGAAAATGGCCGACTTCTCCGAATCCGCGCTCGCCAGCGTGCGCACGCAAGACCTGGGCGAGGTGGGCGGCTTGATCAGCAGTGTGGTCGTCGAACTGCGCAGCTTCGACGCTACCGAGGAAAAGGGCGTCTTCGGCTTTTTCAAGAAGGGCGCGAACAAAATCGAGTCCATGCGTGCCAAATACGACAAGGCCGAAGCGAACGTGAATAAAATCGTTGGAGCCCTGCAGGACCACCAGATGAAGCTCATGAAAGACGCTGCGACGCTCGACAAAATGTACGAGCTCAATCTGACATACTTCAAAGAGCTCACCATGTATATTCTTGCAGGAAAAAAGAAACTTGCCGAAGTTCGCGATGTAGAACTGAAAGAGCTCGTCGAGAAGGCACGTTTAAGCGGCAAAGCCGAAGACGCGCAGGCCGCGCAAGATCTTGAAGCCATGTGCACCCGCTTCGAAAAAAAGATTTCCGACCTGGATCTCACCCGCACCATTGCCATGCAGACGGCACCGCAGATTCGCCTGGTGCAGAACAACGAGATCACAATGGTCGAAAAGATTCAAACCACCATCGTCAACACCATTCCTCTGTGGAAAAGTCAGATGGTGCTCGCCCTTGGCATCGCGAATTCAGCCGAAGCAGTACGTGCCCAAAACGCTGTCACCAACATGACCAACGAGCTGCTCAGAAAGAATGCCGAGATGCTGCACACCTCCACCGTAGAGGTGGCGCGCGAATCCGAGCGCGGCATCGTAGACATCGAAACCCTGAAAAGCACGAACGAAACGCTGATTAGAACCTTCGACGAAGTCATCCAGATTCAAAAAGAGGGCCGCCAGAAGCGCGCCGAGGCCGAAGCCGAGATGCGCCGCATGGAGGCCGATTTCAAGCAAAAGATGCTCGAGATTCCACGTCTGCCGTAGTTGGGAAGCAACACGCCGCCGAAACGACGTACCTTCATGGGGCCGAATGTCTGCGAGACGTTCGGCCCCGTTGCTTTTGCGCCCCAAGATCCCAGAACGGAATCGAACGTGCCTCTTGTCTGCCCGGGTGCGGTGGATACCAGGTCCGCCCAGGGCAATGGATACTGGGCCCGCCCAGAAGCGGCGTCGCGCATCTATAATGCAAAGTTTTTTCGAGTATGAACCCTCCCAATTAGGACTCGCATTGCGGGTTTGAAAAAACACCAGGTCAGAAAGGTGCACAATTCGCATATGGAGCAGCACCCTCTGTTTTTTCACCGCTAAAAACGACTTTTGAATTCAAACTCGAAAAAACTTTGCAAATCGAAAGCAACGAAGGCTCCATCCGTAGGATGGTAGCACGGCAGCTCGCGTAATCCATGGGGTCGAATCGCATGGAGGGACTTGGTTCGCGAGATTTGAGGCAATGATGGGAGAAACGGCGGGAGCGGGTGGTTTATAGCCTCTCATGCCTACGGCGCAGAGAGCAGCGGGTAATTTTCTCGAAGCGGCGGGGCGCGCACCAGACTGAAGCAAATAACAAAAAGACCGCTCAATGAGCGGTCTTACAATTCGATGGTGGTCAGAGAGGGACTCGAACCCCCGGCACGGGGATTTTCAATCCCCTGCTCTACCAACTGAGCTACCTGACCAGTTACGCTAAGCGCAGGTATGTATACTACAGAAACCTCTTCGTCTTTGCAAGAAGAATTTATGACTTTTTTCCAAAAGGACGGCCCCGGTATGCGTCGCCATGCCGCACGTACACAACTACCCTCTGAAAAAACGGGGCCAAAGCGCCGTTTCGCTTCGGGCCCGCCATCGAGTTTTACCCCGATAATCCAATCGACACTACTTCATTGCACAGCCAGCGCCGAAAAGAAGGTCGCGCTCATCCTCGGGAAGCGCGGCGCGCGCCTGGTCACGCAAGTTGTTCACGCCAATAAAGAACTGGCGCATCATAACAACCATGAGGTAGCGTCCCTTTGGCGTCAGAGTAATCTGTTCTTCGTCATCGACATCGAACGCGCCGGACATCTTCATAAAGGCGTATTCGACCGGGAGACCCTGCGCAACACTGCAGCCGAAATCACGCTCCCACTGTTTTTTGTCCAGCCGGAGTCCGAAAAGCTGCATCATAAAGCGGTAGCGCATGCGGTTACGCTTAGAAAACGTCGCCTTTCCCATAACAGACATGCGATTAGCCTGTATGGCTTCGTTGTACTCGCGCACACTGAAGGTGTTGACGTACTGCGTATTGCCCAGATACGTCATGCCACCGCTGCCGATTGCAGGATATTCTTCGTAGTCGACAATGTATTCGTCGATCATCTGACCCCCGCGAGCATCCGACGAAGCTCCTTCCGGGCGCTTGTTGAACGTCCATGCGCTGCCATGCACGAACGGAGACGCATCGCCTCCCGCCAGCGTTTCGCAAATGATTTCGTAAAAGCGCTGCTCGCGGTTATAGTCAACCTTGCCGACCGTAGCAGCAAGAGACTTCTCCACCGAAGGAGAGGCCATGAGCGGATAGAACGTTGTCTGGCTTGCACCGCTTTCAAGCACCATCTCAAGGTCGCGACGAAGAATGTCTTCGGTCTGCGCCGGGAAGTTGAAAATCATATCCACATTGAGCGATTTGAAATACGGCGCCGCTACCTTGATGGATTCGAGAATGCTTTCTCCGCTGCCGTATTTATCGTAGCGGTCCATCTGCTTCAAAAGACCGTCGTCAAAGCTCTGCACGCCGACGCTCATGCGGTCCACGCGCCCCTGCAGACGCTCTAAATATTCAGGAATCAGATGATTCGGATTGGTTTCGCAAGAAACCTCTTTGATGGAAAACTCCGACTTCGCCATATCTATGATGTCGCACAATTCATCAAGCACGATAGTGGGCGTTCCGCCGCCAATATAGACGGAATCGAAGTCATATCCAAGCTCTTTAAGCATCATCATCTCGCGGCGAAGATTGACGAAATACGGCAGAGCGTAATCTTCCGAAAACGGAAAACGGTTGAACGAGCAGTAGGGGCACAGCCGTTCGCAGAAAGGGATGTGGATATAGAGCATGTACGGCTGCCCGGGCTTGGGGCCCGGGATACGAGCGTCGCTGCAAGGCTCTATCTTCATGAAGCGCGATGCGCATATGCGCACCGCGCTGGTAAGCATTCGTTCGCTGAGCATGCGGTCCTAACCTTTGAGCGCTCGCAATGCAATATCGCGGCGCAGCTGTTTACCTTCGAAGTTGATTTTGTCGCACGCCTCGTATGCGAGTTCGCGTGCCTCTTCGAACGTATCAGCAAGGGCGACAACATTCAACACACGTCCGCCATTCGTGACAAGCTCTTCATCTGCGTTGAACGCCGTTCCCGCATGAAAGACCGTAACCCCCTCAAGAGCCTCGGCCTCTTCGATTCCAAGGATAACTTTTCCTTTTTCATAAGAACCGGGGTAGCCTTCACTTGCCAGAACAACGCAGACTGCGCACTTGTCGCTCCACTGCAGATCGAGGTCGGCAAGGCGGTTTTCAGCGACAGCTTTGAACACCTCGACGGCGTCGCTTTTCATGCGAGGCATGATAACCTGGGTTTCAGGATCGCCGAAACGCGCATTGAATTCGAGCAGCTTAGGTCCTTCGGCGGTCAGCATGAAGCCACCATAGAGAACGCCCGTGTATGCCGCTTCGAAATCCTCGGCGGTCGCAGCAGCAGCTTTTTGCATAATGCCCTGCATCTGAGCCTCAAGCTCGGGCGTAACGCATGGAACGGGGGAGTACACGCCCATGCCGCCGGTATTGGGGCCGCGGTCTCCGTCGTATGCGCGCTTATGGTCCTGGGCGCACGGCATGCAAAGAGCTTTACCACCAGCAAGATATGCAAGCATGCTGCACTCGGGCCCTTCGAGCATCTCCTCGATGACGACGACGGAACCCGCTTCGCCGAAGTCGCCCGCAAAGCAGTCACGAACGGCCTCTTGGGCATCTTCCAAGCAGTCGGCGACGATAACGCCCTTGCCAGCAGCCAAGCCATCGGCCTTAACGACAATGGGAGCGCCCACTTCGTCAAGATAGGCCATAGCCTCCTGCTCGCTGGTGCATTTCTTGTAACGCGCCGTGGGAAGGTCATGAGCAAGCATGAACTCCTTGGAGAAGCTCTTGCTGCCTTCGAGCTGCGCGCCCTGGGCATCGGGGCCGAACACGGCAAAGCCGGCATGGCGAACCTTTTCGGCAACGCCCTCGACCAAGGGAGCCTCGGGGCCTACGACAACCAGCTCGATATCGTTGTCGCGGGAGAAGCCGATAATGGCTTCGGCGTCGAGCATATCGAGCGGGACGTTTTTTGCGATGGTCGCCGTACCGCCGTTACCGGGAGCCACATACAGCTCTCCGATATGAGACGACTTAGCAAGCGCCCACGTCAGGGCGTGCTCGCGACCGCCACTACCAAGCACCAGTACGTTCACTTACGTTCCTTTCAACGTGCAGACACGCTGCTTATTGAGAATCGACCCCGGGCTAAGCCGGGATCGATTCGTTCATTCATTGATCATAGTGTTTCTTTTAGCGAATAGGATAGAACGGTTTGCCACCGTACTCATCCGCCATACAACCGACACAGCAGGAGCGAAATCCCTACCAGCCCCTCATGAACGTCTGGTCGCGGTCGGGGCCGACCGAGATGATAGAGGCTTTCACGCCGCTGAGACGCTCGATCTCGGAAACATAGTCTTTCGCTTCCTGCGGCAGATCGTCGAAACTTTTCGCGGAGGTGATGTCCTTGCCTTTCCAGCCAGGCATGGTCTTGTAGATCGGCTTGGCGTGGAACAGCACGCTCTGCTGCATGGGGAAATAGTCGTAGCGTTTTCCTTCGCACTCGTAGGCGATGCAGATTTTCAGCTCATCGAAAGCGGAAAGCACATCAAGTTTGGTGAGCGCGATATCGGTCAAGCCGTTGACTTCCGCCGCATAGCGGGCGATAACAGCGTCGAACCAGCCGCAACGACGCTTGCGACCCGTGGTAACGCCGAACTCATGACCTTCGGAGCACAGCAAATCGCCGTCGATAGCATCCTGGCCTTCGCCGCCGTTTTCGGGATACAGAAGCTCGGTGGGGAAGGGGCCGGCACCGACGCGGGTGACGTACGCCTTCTGGATACCAAGCACGCGATCGATGGCCGTAGGGCCGACGCCCGAACCCGTTGCAGCGCCTCCAGCACAGCAGGAAGAGCTGGTAACGAACGGATACGTGCCGTGGTCTATGTCGAGCAAGGTTCCTTGCGCGCCTTCGAACAGAATCTGCTTTCCCTCGCGCAACGCGTCGTTGAGCAGCTGGGCGGTTTCCGCCATATGAGGACGAATGACCTCGGCGTACGGCAGGTACGCTTCGCAGATTTCCTCAACCGTGAAGGTGCGCTTGCCGTACACTTTTTCGAGAATGGCGTTCTTGGTTTCCAGAGCCGCTTCGACCTTCATGCGGAAAACATGCTCGTCAAGAAGGTCCTGGATGCGGATGCCGCTGCGAGCCGCCTTGTCTTGGTAGCAAGGACCGATGCCGCGGTTCGTTGTGCCGATTTCGTTTTTTCCGAGACGGAACTCCGAGGCTTTGTCCAGCTCGATGTGATAGGGCATGATGACATGGGCGTCGCAAGAGATTTTCAAGCGATCGCAGGAAAGGCCCTCGCCTTCGAGCATCTTCATCTCTTCGACCAAGACCTGAGGGTTCACCACGACGCCGTTGCCGATGACCGGGATGGCGTCTTCGTACATGATGCCCGAAGGAATCAGATGCAGGGCAAGCTTCTTCTCTCCGTGGATGACCGTATGGCCGGCGTTATTGCCGCCCTGATAGCGAACCACGTAGTCGAAATCTCGGGCAATAAGATCGGTAACCTTGCCCTTGCCCTCGTCGCCCCATTGGGCGCCGACCAACACCACGTTCGGCATGTTCGTCCTTTCGCTTGACGATATCGTGTTAGACAACCTTGTAATTATAGCGCGACCATTGTATGACCGTCGGCATATTGCCGAACGGCCTCAACAATCTCCTTATGGCAGGTAAAAAGAATGACCTGGCGTTTTTCAGCAAGTTCGCTCAACGCCCGAACGGCCCCTTTGCGGCGTTCGTCGTCGAAGTTAACGAGTATATCATCTGCAAGCACAGGCACGGCGTTCCCGACACCTTCTACGCACTCCAGCAGCGCAATACGCAGGGCGAGATAGAGCTGCTGGCATGTGCCCATAGAAAGGAAACGAGGCTCCCTTTCGCCCCGGGACACATCCACAGCCACGATGCGCCCGTCGTCTTTCATTCGTATTTCAACCCATGCTCCACCCGTCATCAGGGAGAGCAGACGGGACGCACGGGCGTACACCTCGGGCACGCTTTCGCTTTTCCACTCTTCGATAGCGCGAGCCAAGGCGCGGCGAGCAAGAAGAAGCTTCGCAAGGTTTTCCGCTTCTTCATTCTTTCTTGTGACGATCTGGGCACGCTGCGTTTTCAGAAGATCGAACTCGCGAAGGCGCTCTGCATCGAAGAGGCATTGTTTCAGTTCGCCGAGGCGAATGTCATTTCGGCGCATAGACTCAAGGAGAACGTCTCGCTCCTCGAGCGCCTCTTCGAGCGCCTGGCGAACGCCTTCGAGACCTTGGCTCTCATCGCACTCAACACGGTGGAAGAGTCCGTGTCGACGCGCCTCCTCTCGATCGAGGACCTCATGCTCCGCAGCTTTTCGAGCTTCAAGAACCTTTATCCGCTCTTCGATGCCGCGCAGTTCCGCGAGCCGGGAGCGCGACCTTTCCATGACGACACGGGCGTTTCGAATTGAGCCCTGCGCTTCAGCAAGGCCTATGGCGTCAAGCTCCTCTTGAACGTGCAGGGAAAACATGAGCTCGTCCTGCTCGCACACCTCAAGAACGCGACGTGCTGCCGAAACTTCGCTTTCGCCCCTTTTTGCCGATGCGGCACGAGGTTCTTTCTTTCGTTGGAAAAAGAGAAACGCCCCCATGCCGACCGCACACGCACCGACCGCAATCGCCATGCATAAAAGAAAGGCGTCGGCATCCGTCAACCCTTTGACCGCCGTTGCCGCACCGACGAAGAAAAGAGCGACACAGCACGCAAGAGTGATTTTGTCGAATTTCGAATATGTCGCCGTGTCTTGTTCATCGTGCGCTTCAACCTGCGCTCGGGCCCGGTCGAAGGCGTCTTGAGCCGATTCGAGCCTACGCTCAAGACGGGCGGATTCCTTCTCCAACCCTTCGAGCCGACGAAGCGCCGCCGCCTCGGCATGCTCATCGGCCGCATGCATTCCTCCGCGCTGACGCAAAACCCGAGCCCCTGCGACAGCTTCGTCCAAAGAGCGATTGCAGCGGGCAAGCTCCTCTGCCGAAGCCTTCATCCTTTCCTCTGTCCGACGAATCTCGACCTCGCACGCTCCCAGCAGCTCAATGCGCGCATTAAGCCTGCCTATCTCGGCAAGGCGCTCATCCTTCCGACGAAGCAGATCTTCGTACTCTTCGCCTTCCTTCTTGAATTGGTCCGACTCTTCCCGCGCCAGGGCAAGACGCCGTTTGCATTCGTCTTCTTCGGCCTGAATGCGCACAAGGGAGTGGTTCGCCGAAGCCGAACGGCTCGTGCGCGCCGCTATGGATTCGTCGATCGCACGCAGAGCTTCAGCGGGGGATATCCCGGTGCCCGACCCTGCAGTCAAAAGCTTCGAAGTCATGTTTGCCGCGCTCCCGAGGCTTCGAAGCTCGTCGCTATCCAGAGAGAACATGGTTTTGAACGTCTCTTTATCGAGCGAATCCGCAATACGCTTCGCCTCCATCGATGAGCAGGAAAGGCCGTCGGCGTTACGCGTGCGCGACAGTTCGTGAAAACGACCCTCATCGTCAACGAAACGAAGCGTCCCCGACCTCTGCGCAAACGGAGGCTTGTACGTGTTTTTCTGACCGCGCGCATCCTCCCATCCGAAAAGAACACCGCCGACAAACGCGCGCACCGTTGTTTTCCCCGCTTCGTTCTCGCCGTAAACGACGTTCAACCCCGGAGAAAACGGGCCGATATTCTTATCGAAGAACTTCCCGAACGCCTGAATATGAATCCTGTCAAGACGAAGGAGGCTCATTGCGCATCGCCTCGTTTTTCAAGGAGAAATAGAACCTCATCCTCGCCCTGTTCGTATAGGCGGTCTATAGACTTCTCGACAGAGCCAGGAAGCGTGAATCCCCTCTTCGAAAACTCCTCTTGTAAGTAAAGAAGCGACTCCTCCTTCGAATCCTTCTCTTTTTCGAAGCTATTCATCAGCGTCGAATAGAACGAAGCGGAGCGCGCGAGAGCCTGTTTGTCCCGCGGCGACACGGTGGCGCACAACAGCGCGTCGCAATAAAACGACGGATACCCCTCATTGAGCTCGCGCCTCAACGACTCAAGAACCTCTTCGCGAGAGAGCATCTCATGGAGCGGAGTCATCCCTTCGAGCGTGATGCGCACGACCATCTCATCGCACGCACTGGCCGCGTTTTCATCGAACACGCGGCGAATGCACGCCGAGATAACGTCGTCATAGCCCGCGCAACCCGACACATCGACGCGAAGACGCTCCCATTCGACCGATTCGCATGCAACGAATTCGACCCGGTTTGCAAAGCCTTGCTCGAGGGTCACCATGAAGCAGCCCCGATCGCCCGTCTCCTTGATGTCCCTGCCTTGAACGCACCCGCAAAACACAACGCGAGGATTCGTCTCTGAGTTCACGTATCTCTTGTGTATATGCCCCAAAGCCCAGTAATCCATGCCGGAGGCTATAAGCTTCTGTTCGGACGTCGGGGCTTTATAGGGGTCCATCCAAAGACCCGTATGGAGCATCCCTATGCAAAACGGCGCTTCCACCCCGCACTTTTCTTCCGCCGCGGCCCGTGTCATGCCCTCGGAAATATCTTCCCCGGGAGCCATGTTGCAAAAACCTCGGGCGGCTATGACGGCAAGAGGCTTTCCGTTTTTCTCATGACAGACAAACCCCGGCTTATCCGAGGGAAAAAGACATGCGTTTTCGGGAAGGTCTGGGATAACGGCGCGCCAGTTCGGATAGGGGTCGTGGTTTCCGGCGATAATGTACGCTTTGATTCCTTCGTCGTCGAGACGCTTCAGCCCCTGGATGAACCGACGATAATGGGCGTAGCTCGGCTTGTCGGTATCAAATACATCTCCGCAAAGCAAGAGGAAGTCAACTTTGCTTTCTACGCACGCCTGAATAGCGCGATCGTACGCATCGGGAATAGCATGCACCAGACGATCGGCCCATGCAGGAGATAAGGCACGCAACCCTCTGAAAGGGGCGCCCAAATGGATATCCCCCGCATGAATGAATGTAAGTCTCTCTCCCAATCTAGGCCCACACCTCGTCGTTAGATCTGCGACGCGTCGATATAATTGCCGAACTTCGTATATTCAGGATTGAATGAAAGCGTGATGTCGCGCGTTGCACCGTTACGGTGTTTTGCGACGATAAGCTCCGCCGTGCCAAGGTCAGGGCGTCCATCCTGCTCAGCCTCTACTTCGTCCATGCTTCGGTCGATGAACATGACAATGTCGGCGTCCTGCTCGATAGAACCTGACTCGCGCAGGTCGGAGAGCATAGGACGCTTCGTTCCGCGCATTTCGACCGCACGGGAAAGCTGAGAAAGAGCCAGCAGGGGCATATCGAGCTCTTTGGCAAGGACCTTCAGGCCTCGGGAAATCTCGGCGACTTCGACGGCACGGTTTCCATCACGACGCGTCGAGGGCGGTTGCATCAGCTGCAGGTAGTCGACGATGATCAGGCCTTTTTTCTTGTCGCGAAGCTGACGGCGCGCCTTCGCGCGCATCTCGAGCAGCGAGAGACCGGGGGTGTCGTCGATGTAGAGCTCAAGCCCCGACAGCGTTGCCGCCGCATTCATGATGGCGTTCCAGTCTCCCTCTTTCAGATTGCCAGCCCTCAACTGACCGAGATTGACACGGGCTTCCGCGCATAAGATACGCTGAACAAGCTGATTGGCGCCCATCTCCAGGCTGAACATCGCAACAGCAGCCCCGGATTTTGCCGCATTCGTTGCCAAATTCAGCGCAAAGGACGTTTTGCCGACACCAGGGCGCGCCGCAAGAATAAGAAGATCGCCCCCTCGAAGACCCCAGAACAGCTTGTCAACGTCGGTAAAGCCCGTGGGAACGCCGGCCATATGGCTTTTGTTGTTGACCAGCTCATCGATATCGTCGAAGGCCTGGGTGAGGAGGTCGGTGATATTTTGGAAGGAAGACGAGACGCGCTTCTGCGTTACGTTGAAGAGCATCTTCTCCGCTTCCTCGATGACCGCATTCGTATCGTCGGGGGCGTCGTAGGCGAGCGCATTGATATTGGTGGAGGCATACACCAGATCGCGCAGCACGCTCGTCCTTTTTACGATTTCAGTATGGCTTTTCCAATTGGTCAAGGCGAGCGTATTGTTGGCGAGCTCTACCAAATACGGCCTTCCGCCGACGGCCTCAAGCTGTCCTTCCGCAGACAGACGCTCGGCAAGCGAGATTTGATCGATGGGTATATGACGAAGATTCAGCTCAAGCATACCTTCGAAAATACGCTGATGAGCAGGTCTGAAGAAATTTTCAGGGGCAAGTTTCGTCGCTATTTCATCGATAGCATCCGGGTTTAGCATGCAGGCGGCCAGAACCGATTTTTCAGCCTCTATGTTGCTCGGCAAGGGCCTGCCCGTCGTCGATTGCAGAACAGGTGCCGTGTTATTGTCAGCCATGTGGTTTCGCTCCGTCTTTCGCGCGTGTGTGGAAAATCGTTTTCTATCGCCATCTTACTTCATCGCTTGGAAGGAACGATGGAGGACGTCGACCGAAGCGAGAAGCGGGTGGATCGTTGCGTTGAATAGGAACCTGGATAACGATTCGTGCGTATAAAAAAACCGACGGAACCATGTTCCGCCGGTTTCATAACCTATGGAGTAAGCGTTACTCAGCAGCCTCTTCGGTTGCCTCGACTGCTTCCTCGACGACCTCCTCGGTCTCCTCGACAGGCTCTTCGACCTTCTCTTCGCCAACGAAGAGGTTGAGGTCGACCTTGATGTCGCGGTAGATGGAAAGGGTGACGACATGCTCGCCAGCGACCTTGATGGCTTTCTTGAGCTCAAGGCGCTTACGGTCGATGTCGATGTCGAGCTCCTTCTTGACGGCGTCGACGATCATCTGAGCGGTGACGGAGCCGAAGAGGATGCCCTCTTCGCCAACCTTAGCCTCGACCAGAATCTTCTTGCCCTCCAGGGAAGCCTTGAGAGCGTTGGCGTCTTCGATGCGCTTTTCCTCACGCTTCGCGATGTTGCCGCGACGCTGCTCGAGCTGCTTCAGGTTGCCCTTGGTGGCCAGGATAGCCATCTTCTGAGGGCCAAGATAGTTATTGAAGAAGCCAGGAGCAACTTCGACGACGTCGCCTTCGCCGCCCTTGCCCTTCAACTCGGTAAGCAGGATAACCTTCATGGAAACCTCCTAGCGATTGCGACGATCGCCACGACCGCTAACTGCAGGCACCGTGTAAGGCATAAGAGCCATCTCACGAGCATTCTTGATAGCGTTGGCGACATCGCGCTGGTGCTGGACGCAAGCGCCCGTCACGCGACGGGGCTTGATCTTGCCACGATCGGTCATGTATTTGCGCAGCATAGCCGTATCTTTGTAATCAACGTACTGTGCGTCCTCTTTGCAGAACTGGCAGTACTTGCGGCGAGGCTGCTTGGTGTATTCAGCCATGATTTCCTCTTTCAATCCTTAAATGGGGTAGTCTCGGTATACCCAAGGCCTAGAAGGGGATATCCTCGTCGTAGACGGAAGTGTCTACCGCAGGGGCTGCGGGAGCCGGAGCGTAAGTCGGAGCCGCATACGCGGGTGCGGGAGCGCTCATGTGGGACATGCCCATATTTCCGCCCTCGCCTCGGGCCGTCATGAACTCGATCTCATCCACGACAACCTCGATCTTGCTACGCTTCTGCCCGTCGCGTTCCCACTGGGACCAACGAAGCTTTCCTTCGATTGCAACCTTGGAGCCTTTGCTCAAAAAACGAGATACGCTCTCTGCGCGAGCGCCGAACATCGTGCAATCGATGAAATTGGGGTAATCTTCCCACTCGCCAGTCTGCTGGTTCTTGCGACGATCGTTGACCGCAACGCCGAAACCAAGGACAGGGAAGCCGTTTGCTGTCTGACGCAGCTCGGGATCACGCGTGAGATTGCCCGAAATCACCACTTTGTTGATGCTCATTACTCTTCCTCATTCCTCGAAGCAATGAGGGCCATGCCCTCGATCCGATAGCTAAAACCGTGAACTAGTCGCGGTCAGCGCGGCGGACGATCTTGTGGCGAACCACCGCGTCGGTGATGCGCAGCACGCGGTCCAACTCCGCGATGTTAGCAGGATTTGCATGGAAATCGATCAGGGTGTAATCACCCTCGGTCAGGCCAGCGACCTCATAAGCGAGCTTGCGCTTGCCCCAGTCCTCAACGTTGTCGACCTTACCCTCGCCCTCGGCGATAGTGGTCTCAATACGCTTCATAACTGCCAAACGGGTCTCGTCTTCGATCGTAGGCGCGACAAAGAACAACAATTCATAAGCCTTCATTATGTCACCTCCTCTGGACTTACGGCCCCGGGACGCATGAAGGCATCTGCCCGGGACAGGAAACTTGCTTATAATATCAGCAGCCTCCGCCCGATGCAAACAAAAAATCCCACGTCGCCGCGCTCATCACAACTTGTCCATGATGATACGAGAGCCCGCTTTCGCGTTTCTTCCTGGCGTCATCAACCCTTCTTTCGATAACCGTCCGAAACCTTTCCCTCTTTTTGCGCGAAAACGGATGCTTTCGTCCGCTCTCCAAGTGATTCTCTTGTTCTTTCCCCTTCACTACGCCGTCTGCCCTATACTTCCTTCAAGACATGAAACCGCGGCGTAACGCCGCCTAACCCAAGGAGATACGATGGCTGATAGGAATGTCGAAAGCGATACCATCGGAGTTCCCAAGCTAGACGAAACGCTTGAAATCCTTCTTCTTCAGGTGATCGAGGAAGCGCAGCAGCGCATGGAAGACGGCGAAGACGTGGTTCCGTTCACGGCTCTTCTCGTAGGAGATTCCGTCTTCGAGGAAACTCACAACGGCACCACCGACGAGTGCTTCGCCTCTGCGCAGAAGACCGTCGAAGGAGCGGAAGGCGCGCGCGCCTATGCGTTCTGCTACGACGGCTATATTGAAACCGACGACGGAGACAAAGACGCCATCATTGCCGAGGGAGGCATTCCCGGCGAAAAAGACGGCGTGGCGGTAGGCCTTCTTTACGACGCAAGCGGCGAGGAAACAACCTTCGAAGAAGAGGTCTGCTACATCGCCGAAGCCCCGAACTTCCTGGCAAGTAAAGAGCCCGTTCCCGCCATCATAGAAGACGACGAGGAATAACGGGGAACACCATACCTTCATTTTCCCAATCAAGGTCCGCCCACAGAGGCGGACCTTCTTTTTCCCAGGGCGATACGCTAAGGCAAAACACGGGGAGCGCGATGTTTCAAAGGCGCGTCCTTCGTCGTGTTTTTCCGAACATTTCTTAATCTTCCTGCAACATTTTGCCGCCCTTGCGCATGTTGGTGGTGTAAGCCCGAAAAGAAAGAAACGACATGAGCCCTTCACCACCTCGAAGCGAAGAGCTCATGGCCTACGCCATGGATGCCTGGGCCGACACCGTCTATCGTATTGCCCTTTTCCATGCCAGATCGGTTCCTGACGCAGAAGACATCACCCAAGACGTGTTCGTGAGGCTTCTGAAAAGCACGCTTGCCTTCGAGGACGACGACCACCTCAAAGCATGGCTCATTTCCGTAACCCTCAACCGCTGCCGAGAAACACATCGTACAACGCAGCGGCGGAAAACGTCGCCCGTCGCCAAGCTTCCCGACACGCGCGCCGCGCCGCCGGCCGACGAAGGCCTTTTTCCAAGGTCGGCGCGGTTTGGAACACGTTTGGAAGCCTTCCTCCCAACATGCGCTCGGCTATGCACCTGCGCTATGTGGAAGGCTATTCGGCGGAAGAGATAGCAGACATGGCTCGATGCCGGCCGTCCACCGTTCGATCATGGCTTTTTCGGGCCCGCAAGAAGATGAAAGCCTCCCTCGAAGGAAAGGACACGCTGTGAACACCCCCCCATGAACGACTATCGCGATGCCACGAAGGAGACCTCGCTCACGCAGGAACAGCGGACACGCCTCGAACAAGCCGTTGCACAGGCACGCCGCCAGCACGAAACAGCCAGCACCTCCAAGCCTGCGCCACGGATCGTCAGCCGACGCACCTTCACGATCGGAGCCGCTGCGGCCTTCGTCGGCCTTGCCGGGTTCGGAGCCATCAATGTGATTGGCGGTATCCCGAACAACCCCGTCCCCAACGCCTTCGACCTCAAGGCCTACGCTCTCGACGACCCGGCCCGCCCGAGCGGATACACTGAAGTCCTGACGAAAACGTGCTCACACGCAACGTCGGCGGGTACTTCGGCGCATGGGAAGACGAGGATGGCAACGTTGTCGAAGGCACGCTCGGCTATGCGTTCAGGCTCGACCTTGAATGCATCGGCGAAAACGTGGCGTCGTATTCCTACCACATCGAAGACGACAAGGCGTATTTCAGTCTTACGGGAAAAGAAGGTGCCGTCCCTGAGGAATTTTTCCCAACGGATCTTTCTTTTTGAAAAAATACGAATGCTCCGATTCATTCGTCGTAACGAAAAAGAACCAGCAGAAGCTTGGACCCGAAAAAGACCATGCCCCCCCTCATCGTCTTGGCTCTTCCCATGAATGAGGAGTTTCAAGCCGCATACGAATCCGCATGTCTCGCCGACCAGCAAAACACCATGACAACCGAAGCAGGCGACGCTTTCGACCGCCTCATCGAACTGAACGCCGCACAGCGAATAAGCGCATGCTTGTTGAAGGTAACGGCGACCTACGAGGATGGAGCGTCCGAAACGAAGAAATACATGATATCGCCCGTCGAAAACCTCGAAGAACTCTACCTTGCGTTTCAGGAAAAGCGATCCGAGCGTCTTCTGAAAGAATGGAAGGGCGAGCCCCAAACCGACGGCCACCCCGAAGAACCCGAGCTCTACACCATCACCCAAGTTGCCTAAAAGCAGCGGCTCCGCACCTCTGCGCTGCGGAGCCGCCGTGCTCGTCGAAGACCATGTTCTCATGATTGCCGAAACATCCTTCGCCGTCTGTTTATGGAGCAAAAACTACTCCCTTATTTGATCGGAGGGTATCTCGGACGGGTCGAACACCACCTTCGACCGATTGTCCCATATAAGGTCGCGACGAACGAGCGCCCCCGTGCTCTTGTCCTTGACATCGCGATAAATCTTACTCACGCGATAATAGTCTTCGCCCTCTTTTTCGAAATGATGGTCTTCCTCCACGATTTCATATACCCAAGGTATTTCTTTTTCGCAGCGAAGCTCGCCGTACATGCGCTCTTCATCGAACCAGATCAAAAGCTGGAAATCCTGATCGGTGTTGTTCTTGAATCTAAAATCGACGTAGTTGTACCCCACAGACGTCCCTGCGCTCATGGGAACGCGCTTTCCGTGATCCGGAGCCAATGCGTCGGAGTACGTATGGAACTCGGTCACATCGAGCGGACTGTCCAGCACAAGAAGGTAGATAGTATCACAACCCTCCTCCTACATCCGGAACCAGTTTCCCTCCCTGAATCACGCGACCGTCTTTGTAGCCCTTTTTCGGAGTTATCTTTCCCGTCAGCCTGAAGAAAGAGAACGTCTCCCCGGGGCGGATGATAAGCCCGTTCATGGGATTGATGGCAATTTTGAGGTTCACGACCTTATTCTGCTGAAGCACGGGATCGACGCCTTTTCCCGTCTTGATGAGCATATTGCTCTTATGGGAGAGAACAACAGGAAGCCTCTCTTCGCAGCGTTCCGTTGCGAAGCGCTCGGAAGAACGTACGTTCTCGACATGCCTCTTCGCTATCTCTTTCTTCACTGAAATTGCGTACGTTACGGGATTGATGTCGCAAAAAACGAACACGCTTCTTATCGACCATCTTGTACCTTACCTGACACGATTCTTTCCATCTTCTTCTACGAGGGACGCTCGACAGATCCCAGGCGCTGATACAAGCGCCTGTTTTTCCTCCATAGAGCAAGCAGCGCCTTCTTCATATGACGACGCTTCCCGATGCGCTGTCCCGGAACCATGACGTAATGAACCAAAATGCTTGCAAGGCCGCTCGCATTCGCTCCGCGGATATCGGTAAACATCTGATCGCCTATAACAATTGCCTCGCTACGCTCCAAACCAAGCTTCGCAAGGACGGCTTCGTAGCCCATCGGGCTTGGCTTCCCAGCATCCGGGATAAACGGGATATGGGTCTTCGCGGTAAACGATTCCAAGCGAGATGTTTCGTTATCCGATAAAAGCACAATCCCGAAACTGCGAGACTGAAGCCCGAGAAGAAAGGCATCCACCTCTTCCGTCGATAGATCTCCGTGATGTACGAGGGTATTGTCCACGTCGAAAATAAGACCCCTATACCCCAGCTTGTACAATTTATCGTAATCGATGCCAAAGACGCTTCGTGCGTATTCATGCGGATAAAACTGCTCAAACACGATATTCCTCCCATGCGATGCAGAAGCCATAATGGCGACGTTGTACACATAAGCCCCGAGAGGCGCCGCATATGAACACTAATCCCGAACCCATCGTCATGCTGACGCATAACGACCGAACCGTAGCAAACGCACAAGAAGCCTTCGAGGCGTGCAAGGATTCCAAGGCTCGCTTCTGGGGGTTCAAAGAAGAGCCCCTTCCTCTTGAAGACATGAAAAGGCTTTACTCCATCATGAAGGAATGCGGCAAAACAACGTTTCTCGAAGTTGTCGCATATACCGATGAGGAATGCCTCGCAGGGGCGGAGATGGCGGCCGAATGCGGCGTGGACGTGCTTCTCGGCACGATGTACTCAGATTCCATACAAGAGCTCTGTGAGGCTCAAGGGATGAAATATATGCCATTTGTAGGAAAAGTATCCGGCCGACCGTCCATTCTCGAAGGCTCGCTCGAGGAGATGGTTGAAGAAGCGCGCGGGGCACTGGAAAAAGGCGTTTATGGCTTCGACCTTCTTGGGTACCGATATACGGGAGATGCGGCCGCCCTGAATAAGGCGTTCGTGCAAGCTGTTGATGCGCCCGTCTGCCTCGCCGGCAGCGTCAACAGCTACCAGCGCCTCGACGAAGTCAAAGATGCATCACCGTGGGCTTTCACTATCGGCGGGGCATTTTTCGAGAAAAAATTCGGAGAATCGATTAAGGACCAAATCGATGCCGTCTGCGACTACATGGCCCGATAATTCCTAAGTCGAAAAAACAATCAGACGCATTCAAGCAAAAAGCGGGTCCGATATTCTCGGACCCGCTTTGTTGTATCTGGCGGAGGAGGAGGGATTCGAACCCTCGTCACCCGGGTTGCGGGTGAAACGGTTTTCGAGACCGCCGCATTCAACCACTCTGCCACCCCTCCGTAGGATGGCGCGACTTCCGTCATGCGCAATAGTGCATGGTAACAGGTTCACTTAAATCGGACAAGTGTTTTGTTTTTCGGACAGTGTTTCACGTGAAACATTTCGTAGGCAACCACCTGTGAATGGCTTCATTCCCGAACAAAGAAAAACGCCGCTTGAAGCGGCGTAGTAATTTCTGGCGGAGAGATGGGGATTCGAACCCCAGATACGCTTTTGGCGTATACACGATTTCCAATCGTGCTCCTTCGGCCAGCTCGGACATCTCTCCTTGGCTCTTCTGCATGTATTTCATGCAGCGAAAATGCAGTATAGCAAAAAACGAGAAAAAAGAAATAGATTTTCGTAAAAAATAATTGAAGCCGCAAGGCTGCGGCTTCAATCGGCCAAGATCAATCTCAAATAAAAGCTTCGCTATGAAGCAGGGGTTGTTTCGGGAATCTGCTCGGACTCGGCAGAGGATGACTTGGCGGCAGCCTCGTCGAACGCCGAGTCTCCCTGATCCTCGGCGGAAGAGGAGGAGCTGTCGCTGGTCGACTCCTCGCCTTCGGAAGCATCCTCGCTCTGTGTTGCCGCGGCAGTTGAGCCTTCGCTCGGCTCGATGCCGTCAGTGCTTACATCGTAGGCAAGACCGCTCGGCATATCGGTGGTTTCAATCTCGGCAGACTCTTTGTAGCCCTGGTACCAGTCGGAGTAGGATTGATTCTTGCTCGAAGTCTCGAGAGACTGCTTGATGCTATCAGAAAATTCGGAAGGAATCTGATCGATGGACGTTACTTCGTCGGGTGCGGTGAACACATCCGTGCACTTGATAATATGAATGCCATACGTTGACGTGACGAGCCCGCTTACCTGGTCTTTCTCAAGGCTGTCAAGAGCCGTCTGATATTCGTCCACAAAAGAAGTCAGCTTATCCCAACCAACATTCCCTCCGTCGGCTTTAGAGCCTTCGTCCTGGGAATACTGCTGCGCGGCCTCGGCAAAATCAAGCTCGCCGGAATTGATCTTGTCGAGAACTTCTTGCGCCGTTGCCTGATCATCAGATGCGAACAAAATATGGCTCGATTTCTTCGCGCCATCGTAAGCGGATGCGTACATCTGGGCGTACTGGAGCATCTCTTCATCCGTAGGCTCGGTCGCCGTGGCAACCTTGTCCTTCAACCCCGTCTCGGTCAGGCTAAGCTCGATCATGTCTCGATACTGGTCCTCGGTGGTCCCTACAGCCTCGAGAGCGGCGTTCCATTCCTCATCGGAAGAGTAGTAGTTGCGCATGGTGGAAATCTGACTGTCGACCTCGGAAGAATCGACCGTGACGCCATTCTCGGACGCTGCCTGGCGAATCAGTTCCTGGCTCACGTAGTAGTCAATAACCTGGCTGCGCACATCCGACGCCGTAAGCCCGTTATCGACCATCCACTGAGCCCACGCGGTATCGTCAGCAAGCCCGTTCGAGTTTCGGAAATTAGCCACATACGCGGTCACGGCATTTTCGCCTATCTCCGTTCCGTTGACCTTGGCGGCAACGCCGCCGGACACGTCGGAGACATCGATTCCCGATCCTGTCTGGGATTGCTCACCCTGGGAGCACGCAACAAGGCCAAAACAGCACGAGACAGCCAACGCTGCCGTGCATACGACCTTGAGCAGTCCGGTCGATTTCATACGCACACCTCTCATACACAAGGACAACAAGGCTTTCGCCTTGGGTTTAAGCGTCTGTATTGTGCCATATGCCCTTTTGCGGGCGAAGCCGTCCACAATACACTCACAAGGGCCGTACGGTTCCGCCACGTTTCATGCCTGCTTCGCCCACAAAACCCGAAACGCGAAATATGCCGCAAGCAAAGAGGGGGCTCCGACGAGCCCCCTCTTGAACGATAACGCACGAAGCGTCTATTTCTTATTCGCTTTGCGGCGGTCGGTTGCGGAAAGCAGACGCTTGCGCAGACGGATGCTTTGAGGCGTCACTTCGACCAATTCGTCGTCTTCGATGTACTCGAGAGCCTCTTCGAGCGTAAACGTCACAGGAGGCGTGAGCTGAATGGCCTTGTCAGCACTCGAGGAGCGCTGATTGCCGAGAGACTTCGCCTTCTCCACATTGACGACCATGTCGCCTTCCTTCGCGCTCTCTCCAACGATCATGCCTTCATAGCATTCGTCGCCAGGGCTCACGAAAAGACGTCCGCGCTCTTGAAGCGTATCGAGTGCATACGCAACGGCCTTGCCCGTGCTCATGGCAATCATGCCACCGTTTTTACGACCGGTCATATCGCCCGAGAACGGACCATATTCGCGAAAATGGTGGAATAGAACGGCCTCGCCATGGCTTACGTTCAGCACACGGGTCTTCAGACCCATCGTGCCCCGGGAAGGAATACGGAACGTAAGGTGGGTGAGGGTTTCGTCGGTGACCATGTCCTCCATGATGCCGCCGGCGGTGCCCAGAACCTCGATGACCTTGCCGGCGTAATCATTGGGAACGTCGACCGTAGCCTCCTCGATGGGCTCAAGCTTATTGCCGTTTTCGTCCGTCTTGTACACGACCTGGGGACGACCGACCTGGAATTCGAATCCTTCGCGACGCATGGTCTCCATGAGAACGGACAGGTGAAGGACGCCTCGGCCCGCGACGCGAACGCCGGAATGGTCCTCCGTCTCCTCGATGCGCATGGAAATATTGCTTTCCTTCTCACGCATCAGACGCTCCTTCAGCTGGCGAGCGCCGACGATATCGCCCTCGCGGCCAACAATCGGGCTCGTTGACGCCTCGAACACGACAGCCATCGTAGGCTCTTCGACGGCAATGGGCTCAAGCTCGACCGGATTCTCGCGGTCGGTGATGATATCTCCAATGTCGGCATCCTCTATGCCGATGACCGCGATGATATCGCCCGCCTGAGCCTCAGGGACTTCGACCTTGCCGAGATTCTCAAACGTATAGACCTTGCGAACCTGCGCGTTGTACTCGCTGCCATCGGCCTTCTTGACCAACACGAGCTCTTTTTCGTGCATAACGCCGCTATGGAGGCGACCGATGCCAATACGACCCTCGTAGCTGCTATGGTCGATGGTGCACACCTGCAAAGCAACCGGAGCTTCCACCTCCACCTCGGGAGCAGGAATCTCCTCCAGGATGGTATCGAGCAGCGGAACCATATCCATATTGCCGTCTTCGGGGTCGAAGCGGGCATAGCCGTTTACCGCAGAGGCGTACACTACGGGGAAGTCGAGCTGTTCATCGGAGGCGCCAAGCTCAACCATAAGGTCGAACACCTTGTCGACCGCACCTTCCGGATTCGCATTCGGGCGGTCTATCTTGTTCACAACCACTACGATACGCAGGCCGAGCTCCAGGGCGTGAGACAGGACGAAACGAGTCTGAGGCTTGGGTCCTTCGTAGGCGTCGACGATAAGCAGGGCACCGTCCGCCATATTGAGAACACGCTCTACCTCTCCGCCGAAATCGGCATGTCCAGGCGTGTCGATGACGTTAATCTTGGTGTCCTTGTATCGAATGGAGATGTTCTTGGACAAAATGGTAATGCCGCGCTCTCGCTCCTGATCGTTGCTGTCGAGCACGCGTTCCTCGACCTGCTGGTTGCTGCGAAAGACGTTGGCGGCAAACAGCAGGCGATCGACCATCGTGGTCTTGCCATGGTCGACGTGGGCGATGATGGCCACGTTTCTAAGCTGTTCTTGTTTCATGGTTATTCTTCTTCCCATTCTTCTTCGATGCTGCGTTTTTGCAGTTCGATCTCTTTCAGATGCTCGTTTATCGTCGAAATGTTCTGGTGGGTCGAGATGAAAGACACGATGCCCCATATCACCAAGGTACCGGAAATAGCAGCGACCCATACAATACGCCTTAGGAGCACCACCCCCACCGCGCCTGCTGCCATCATGATGAGGGCGTTGCGGCGCTCGTCGTAAAGGGCATCGCGCTGCGCCATAAGCTGCGTTCGTGCAGCCGCCAAACCCGCAAGCTTCGCCTCCGCGAAATGGGGGGGAGGAGCCGACCCGGAGCGAGACGAACCCGGCGAAGACTTCGACCCGCGTCCGCTTGAGAGATAGTCATATGCGTCCTGAAGGCGCTTGAACTGTTCGGTCGCCCTGTCTTGCAACTTCGCGTTGCCGGCAAACCTGTCTGGATGCAGGATTTGAACGCACTCTTTGTAGGCGACTTTAATATCCCGATCCGTGGCGTCATCATCAAGCCCGAGAATATTAAGCGCTTCTATGCGGTTCACCCCGCCTCCTTTCGAATCGGCCAGATTCCTGATTTTTTACGGCGTGCCATTATAGCATCGGACGCAGGAACGCTAGCCGCCCTGCAGAAAACAGTCAAACGCCGTTATAAGCAAAAACGCCGGCTCGTAAGCCGGCGTTAATATTCATGGTGGAGCTTAGGGGGATCGAACCCCTGACCTCAGGCTTGCAAAGCCCGCGCTCTCCCAGCTGAGCTAAAGCCCCATGGAGATTACACTTTTTGAATAAACGCTCCACCGGCTCGTGGCTCACGGTGGAGCGTTTATTTATCGCGGATGGTGGGCCTGACAAGACTCGAACTTGTGACCTCACGCTTATCAGGCGTGCGCTCTAACCACCTGAGCTACAGGCCCGCGAAAAGTGCTCCGCTATAATACAACGCTGATTTCTATTTGCCAAGCACTTTTTTGGAAAATTTTCGGCATTTCGACTCATTTGTAGCGAATTAAGCCTTCAATAATCAATAAAACACCAGGTCAAACAATATTTTACAAAGTAGGAAAATATTTTAAAAAATTTCGAAATAAAGCCGCTTTCCTGATTCGAGGTAAGAAAAAAGAGGCCCAATGCCTCTTTTTTCTTACCTCATTTTTTTCAGCCAGAACCACATTAATCCATTTCGGAAGATGCGGGATTTTCTTCAACGCCGTCTTCGCCGCCGTTTTCGCCGGCAAAAACGCCGCTCGACTCCAACTGCTCGAGGTCGGCCTCGAGGTCATTGTCTTCTTCGGACCCATCGTTCGGCTTTTCCTTCGCCGAATCCGTCGCGATTGCCACAGCCGTCACCTTATCTTCTTCGGCAACGTTCATGACTCGCACGCCCTGTGTGGAGCGCCCAAGCTGGCTCACATCTTCGACCGAAGTGCGAATGACAACTCCTTCTTCCGAAATAATCATGAGCTCGTCGGCTTCCCTTACGACCTTCATCGCCGTCAGAAGACCCTTCTTCTCCGTCATGGTGATAGTGAAGACGCCCTGGCCGCCGCGATGGTGCTCGGGGTATTCCGATACCGGAGTACGCTTTCCGTATCCTTTCTCAGTGATGACAAACAGCTCAGTATCGGGCTTGGCAATCTCCATGCCCAAGACCTTGACGTCACCAGGCACCGTCATGCCACGCACGCCCATGGTGTCGCGTCCCATGGCTCGAGCCTCGGATTCATCCCACATGATAGCTTTGCCGGCGCTCGACACCATCATGACCTTCTCGCCCCGCTTCACGCGACGCACGGCGATCAGGCTGTCGCCCTCCTTGAGGTTGATAGCAATCAACCCGTCGCGGCGCGTGCGGTCGTACAAGCCCATGGAGGTTTTCTTCACCATGCCCTGCTCGGTTCCGAACATGAGGAACTCATCCTCGGGGAAGTCCTTCGTCGCGATGATGGCGGAAATCGTCTCCCCCTTAGCGAGAGGCAACAGGTTCACGATAGCCGTTCCGCGAGCATGACGGCTTGCCTCGGGCAGTTCATACACTTTCAGACGGTACACCTTCCCAGCAGTCGAGAAGAACAGCATGTAGCTGTGGGTCGACGCCACGAACAGATGCTCTACGAAGTCGTTGTCTTTCAGATTCACGCCCTGCATGCCCTTGCCGCCGCGTTTCTGCTGGCGATACGTTGCGACGGGGAGGCGCTTCACGTAACCAGCCTTGGTCACCGTAACGACCATATCCTCTTCGGCAATCAAATCCTCCATGTCGAGATCCTTCGCCGCGGTGGAAAGGAGCGTCCGGCGCGGAGTGTTGAATTTGTTCTTTATCTCCTGAAGCTCTTCCTTGATAACCTGACGCATCAAGACCTCATCAGACAGGATCTGTTTGTAGTACGCGATTTTCTCGCGCAGTTCTTCCAGTTCATCTTCGAGCTTATGTCGTTCCAAGCCGGTAAGACGACGCAGGCGCATTTCGAGAATAGCCGCCGTCTGGGCTTCGGAAAGATTGAAGCGCTCGATCAACTTCGCAGAAGCTTCCTTGTCGGTCTGGGAGCCGCGAATGATGGCGATGACCTCGTCGATGTTATCGAGCGCGACAAGCAGGCCTTCCAGGATATGAGCGCGCTCCTCGGCCTTGCGCAAGTCGTAGCGCGTGCGACGGATGATAACGTCCTCTTGGTGCTTGATATAGTGGAACAGCATCTCTTTGAGCGAAAGCGTGTGAGGAACGCCGTCCACAAGAGCAAGCATGTTGACGCCCCAGCCCACCTGGAGCTGCGTGTGCTTGTACAGCTTATTGAGCACAACTTGCGGAATGGCATTCTGCTTCAATTCGATGATGATATCGACCGGGCTGTTGCGGTCGGCGCCGTCATGCACGTTCGAGATTTCAGGAAGCTTCTTTTCGCGAATGAGTTCTCCAAGCTTCTGCATCAGGTTCGTTCGGTTGACCTGATAGGGAATCTCGGTGATGACGATCGAACTCTTCCCGTTCTTGCCTTCGACAATCTTATGCTTTGCGCGAATAGTGAGGCTTCCACGTCCGGTTTCATACGCGTCAACAATTCCCTTGCGACCCATGACGATGCCCCCGGTAGGGAAGTCGGGGCCGGGGAGAACCTTCATGAGCTCTTCGGTGGTCACGTCAGGATTGTCGAGCATCAGGCACGTAGCGTCGATGGTCTCGCCGAGATTGTGCGGGGGGATATTCGTCGCCATGCCGACGGCGATGCCGTTCGATCCGTTAACCAAGAGGTTCGGGAAACGCGCAGGCAACACCTCAGGCTCCTGCAGGCTCTCGTCGTAGTTAGGACGCCAATCCACCGTTTCTTTCTCGAGATCGCGCAGAAGCTCCATGGCAGGCTTCGCCAAACGCGCCTCGGTGTAACGCATGGCCGCGGCAGAGTCGCCGTCGATGCTTCCGAAGTTTCCGTGACCGTCGACCAAAGGAACGCGCATGGAGAAATCCTGGGCCAAACGGACCATGGTGTCGTACACGGCAGAGTCGCCATGGGGATGGTATTTGCCGATAACGTCGCCGACCGTGCGGGCGGATTTGCTGTGCGGACGATTCGGGGTGATTCCGCTGTCGTACATCGCGTACAGGATACGGCGGTGAACCGGCTTGAGGCCGTCGCGCACATCGGGGAGCGCACGCGACATGATAACGCTCATTGAATATTCGAGGAACGACGTACGCATCTCTTTGCCGAGCTCGGCGGATTTGACGCCGGCGGCTCCAGAGTCGATTTCGTCGAATTTTTGTTCAGCCACGATTCTTCCTCCAACGTAGAAATCGTAGTTCCGTCATTTGCAAAGCGCATGAAACGCCTGGGTGTTTCACGTGAAACACCCAACGCTCCAGCACCATCGTATCGCTCGATAGCCAGGGCGCCAGACCGCGGTGCTAGATATCCAGGAAGCGAACGTCACGCGCGTGCTTCTGGATGAACTCCTTGCGGGGCTCGACCTGGTCGCCCATGAGTTCGGAAACCGCAAGCTCCGCAGCGGCGGCGTCCTCGATGCTCACCTGCAAAAGCGTGCGCGTCTCAGGCTCCATCGTGGTTTCCCACAGCTGTTCAGGATCCATCTCGCCGAGGCCTTTGTAGCGCTGCATGTCGTATTTCTCGGCATCGTCGCCGAGCTCTTCCATCAGGGCGTCTTTCGCCTCGTCATTGAAGAGGTATTTCAAGATTTTGCCCGACTTCGAGTTCTTCTTCTTCAGACCGTACAGCGGAGGCTGCGCGATGTATATGTACCCGCGGCTGATGAGATCGGGCATGTAGCGGTAGAAAAACGTAAGCAGCAAGCAGCGGATATGGGCTCCGTCAACATCGGCATCGGTCATGATGATGATGCGATGATAGCGAGCAGCATCACCGTTGTAGTCATCCCCGATGTTCGTGCCGATGGCCGTAATGAGGCTCGAAATGGTATCGCTCGACAAGGCTCGGTTAAGACCGGCGCGCTCAACATTCAAGATTTTACCGCGCAAGGGCAGGATGGCCTGATACTTACGGTCGCGAGCCTGCTTTGCCGACCCTCCTGCCGAATCGCCCTCGACAATGAAGATTTCGGACAACGCCGGATCCTTGCTCGAGCAGTCAGCAAGTTTGCCGGGCATACTGAAGCTGTCGAGCACGCCCTTGCGACGAGTCATCTCGCGCGCCTTACGAGCAGCCTCGCGTGCTTTGAGAGCCTGGGTCGCCTTGCCGATGATTCGCTTCGCGGGAGCCGGGTTCTCTTCGAGGAACTCAGCGAGCCCCTTCGTAACCGCCCCCTGGACAAGACCGCGAATCTCCGTGTTTCCAAGCTTGGTTTTCGTCTGGCCCTCAAACTGGGGGTCGTGCAGCTTCACGCTGATGATGGCCGCGAGACCCTCGCGCGTATCGTCGCCGGAAAGGTTGCTGTCCTTTTCTTTCAAGATCCCGTGCGTGCGCGCGTAATCGTTAATCGTGCGAGTCAAGGCGTTCTTGAAACCGTCGAGGTGAGTACCGCCCTCGTGAGTGTTGATGTTGTTGGCGAATGCCAAAATGCCGTTCGAGGAGTAGCTGCTCGACCACTGCATGGCGATTTCGACCGTGCCATCATCGCTTTCCGCCTCAAAGTAGATCGGCTTGTTAAGGGTTTCTTTCCCTTCGTTGATGTAATTGACGAAGTCCACAATGCCACCAGCGAACTGGAACGTTTCGCTTTTCGGCTTGCCATCCCCATCAAGGTCGCGCTCGTCGGTCAACTCGATATGAAGGCCTTTATTCAGAAAGGCCATCTCGCGAAAACGCTGCGCAAGTGTGCTGTAGTCGTAGACGAGTGTTTCGGTGAACACTTCGGGATCGGGCCAAAACGTGGTCTTGGTTCCCGTCCCTTCCGCATCCCCAATGCGTCGGAGTTTTTCCACCGTTTTACCGCGCTCGAACGCAATGAAATACAGCCCGCCGTCGCGCTTGACCTCGACTTCAAGACGCGTGGAAAGAGCATTGACGCAGGAAACGCCGACACCATGAAGGCCGCCGGAAACCTTGTATCCCTCGCCGCCGAACTTGCCGCCCGCGTGAAGAATGGTGAGAACGACTTCAACCGTGGGAATTTTCTCCTTCGGATGCTCGTCGATGGGAATGCCGCGGCCGTTGTCTACAACCGTAATGGAGTTGTCCTCGTGAATGGTCACGTCGATCTTCGTGCAGAATCCAGCCAGAGCCTCGTCGACAGAATTATCGACGACCTCGTAGACTAGGTGATGAAGACCGCGCGGACCAGTGGAGCCGATGTACATACCAGGACGTTTGCGGACCGCTTCCAGGCCCTCGAGCACCTGGATATCCGAACCATCGTAATGGCCGGGGTTTTTCTGTGCCACGTGCGTACTCCTTTTCTGGTTCTGTTTGCGGGCTGGGGAATTGACGGGAAACTTTCTATACCGCACGGCCCTACACGCTGCGGCCGCGGGCGGAATCCGTTTTCCAGCAATCTATAAATTCTACCATAAATCGGCGTTTCATAGACCCACTAAACAGCGCGTTTAAGATGCTTCACATCCCTTACAAGGCTTGATTATTGCTTTTTCTTTTTTCTATGCCAGATTTCCACTCCAAATCGGAAATCATCGCTTTCAAAAGCGACTTACGAAGACGCTCGTCAGAAATGAGGGAGCACTGCTCTTCCAGCTCCGCCCGCCTCTCTTCGGAAAGAGGAACGCGAACCGCAGGCTCCACATAAAACGGAGTGCCATCTTGGTCCCGAAACGGATAGTTCCGCTTGTACCTGCCGCGGGAGATGAGAATTTTGAATTCTTCGATCTCCTCGTTGAACTTCTGCAGGAACTTAAGCTTGATCAATTCCCTTCGTGCGTTGAGTTCGGCGGCGAACATGCTGTCGTCGACGTAGACGATAAGTGTCTTCTCTTCGCCATCGCGAACGATGTAGACGGCGTTCGTATGGTCGAGAAAGACAGGATCCACAGCCTCGCGCCACATTTGTTTCACCTTGTTCGCCCGCGCAGCCTTCGCGGCAAGCTCGCTCGACCCCGCCGTCGACCTAAGGCTGTTTTGCAAAACGGAAGAAAACGGTTTCATCGAGCTCACCGCAACCCGCCTTTCAGCTCCACAACGCTGGCTGCATCCAGCGCAGTCTCCTCGAAAAAAGAAGTATCGGTGGTTGTCACGAATACCTGGGAGCCCTTCGAGACAAGGGCCATGAGGGCGGCGCGACGCGAGGCATCGAGTTCGCTCATCACATCATCCAAGAGCAAAACGGGAGGAACACCGAGCATTTCCTCCACGATTCCGACCTCGGCGATTTTCCACGCCAGAACCAAAGAACGCTGCTGGCCCTGGGATGCAAACATCGACGCATTGCGGCCTTCGATGAAGAATTCCACATGGTCGGCATGAGGCCCCACGACGCTTCTTCGACGCGCTCGCTCCTCCGACCCTCGGCGCTGCATGGCTCGACGAAGCAGAGCCTCCGCCGATTCCTTGTCGTAACGAAGGCTCAGAGGCTGCACTCTCGAGGCCTGTTTGACATGTTCCTCCTCCCAGGACGGAACATACACCGCCTCTATATGTTCGGCACCGCCCGCAATCGCCTCGTAGGCAACCGCCATTCGCCTCGCTAGATTCGAAACCAGGGCCTGCCGATACAAAAACAGCTGCAACGCCGTCGGGGCGAGCATATCATTCACAGATTCCAGAAGAAGAGCCGGCGCTTCATCGCGAAGAAGAGCGTTTTTATGCTTGATTAGCCTCTCGTAATCTCGCTTGATAACGCGGTGATTCCGAGATAGTTGGCATCCAATGAGATCGAGCGCAGCACGGCGGACGGACTGGGCTCCCTTCACGAGAAAAAGATCGTCGGGAGAAAACGTCACCGACGGCAATATGCCCTGAAGGTCTTGAACGGCCTTCCTCTTTCCGTTCAAAGCATAAGAACGCACTCCGGGCTTTACCTCAAGAGCGATAGATAGATCGCGTGCGTCGGAGGTGAAGCGGGCGCCAAGACGCGCCCGCTGCTTTCCCCAGCGTATCAGATCGGCGGAACGCGGGTTCCTGAAAGAACCACATGCCGTCAGAAGCTGCATTCCTTCGATGGCGTTCGTTTTACCAGCAGCATTAGGGCCAACGAGCACCGTCGTACCCGCAAGATTGTCCAGCTCGAAAGACGCATAGCTTCGAAAGTCCTCGAACCGTATCGTATCTACATGAAGGCCCATGGATGCATGCCCTACGCAATGCGAACAGGCATGACCAGATACAAGAATCTGTCTTCACCGGCTGCCTTGAAAATGCCGGGCTTCAAGGGGGATTGCGTTTCCAAAAACACCTTTGGTGTGGAGATCGACATTAATCCGTCAAGAACGTATTGATGGTTGAACGCTATCTGGGTGCTTTCGCCATCCACCTCGCAAGACAGAATCTCCTCTGCCGAACCAACATCCTGCGACGTCGTGTTGATGATGACGTTTTTAGCTGCTTCGTTGATGTCGAACTTGATGGGAGAGGAAAGGCTGCTTACCAGACCCACGCGCTTAACCGCCGTAATAAGGTCTTGTGTGGCAAAGCATGATTTTGTTGCATATGTTGCAGGGATAAGCTGCTTGTAGTTGGGGAAGTTGCCTTCGATTCTCCTGTTGATGAAAACCATGCTTTGATAGGTAAGTACGACCTGGTTTTCCGAGAGACCGATTTCGATAGATTCGCCAATTTTAGGAAGAGAAGCTACCTCCTGCAAAAACGCGCCGGAAACAATGGCCTCGAATCCCTCTTGTATTCCCTGCACTTCAGTTTCAGATACTGCAAGACGATAGGAATCGGTTGCAACCATCTTCAGCGAACCTTCGTTGGTGGAGATGAGAACGCCCGTAAGAACCGCACGGCTCTGATCTTTCGAAACGACCTTTGCAACGCGTTTGATTATGTGGCAAAACGTATCGAAGGGAACGCTGATGCGATTGTTCACATCGACGACAGGGAATTCGGGGAAGTCGTTCGGATCGAGGGTCTTAAGAACGAAAGAGGACTTATCGCACGATACCGATACTGTGCCCTCCTGGGTTTCGAATCCTACAGCGGCTTCAGGAAGCTGTTTAACGATGTCGAGTAAAAGTTTCTCGGGGATAACGATTGATCCCTCTTCTTCAATGAGCGCAGGGACGGTGTATCGGATCGAACGCTCCAGGTCCGTTGTCTGCATGACAAGGCTGGATCCCTGCGCTTTGACATAGACTCCTGAAAGCACCGGAAGCGTCGAACGGGAAGACGCTGCTTTCGATACGATTGTCAGGGCATTGAGCAGCTCGCTCTTGTTTATGTTGAATCTCACGCCTCTGTCCCTTCTATCAGTAAAGGTAAAGTAATTAGAATAGTAGTAATAATAAGAACGGTGGAATTGGGGAAAAATCCGAATAATGCCATGTCACTACGCTTTTTTTACGGGTGAGTATCTGTACCGAGTATTGCACATGATCCCACTGGAATTATCGCCTATATTATCATTCCACGGCATTACACGATCTTTGCCTTAGTTTTCCCGTATGTTCTTAATGATCAATTCGAGCTCTTCCTGGAGGTCTCTGCTCTTCGTGAGTTTCTCCTCTACCTGCCCGACCGAATACATGACGGATGAGTGGTCTCGGTCGAACCTTTTCCCGATATCGTTGTAGGGGATGTCGAGCATTTGGCGGCACAGGTACATGGCGACTTGCCGCGCGTAGGCGATGTTGCGCGACCTCTTCTTTCCCACCAGATCAGCATGGCTGACTTTGTAGTAGCGCTCCACCTCGTGCTGGATCGAGCCTACGTCGAGACGTTTCATGGCGCCCGACGAAAAATGGTTTTCCAGCAAGGATCGAACATCGGCAAGGGAGATATCCGGATTGTCGAAGTACGTAATTTGCGAGATAACCTTCGTCACGGCGCTTTTGAGTTCGCGAACGTTCGAGCTCGAGATCTCCGCTATGTACATCTGTATATCTTCGGGAACATACAGGTCGTAGGCGTTTTCGGAGGTTCGGTATTCCTCGATGAAGCCCTTGATAATTCCCAGTTTTGTCTCGACTTCCGGCGGTTGGATGTCGTACGTTCCGCCCGAATTGAATCGGCTCGTGTAGCGTTCGTCGATATCGATCATTTTCGGTGCACGGTCCGCCGAGAGGACTACCTGTTTACCCATGTCGGTGAGTTTGTTGAAGAGCTGAAAGACGATGTCGACCGTTGCCGATTTTCCCTGGAAGTATTGGACGTCGTCAATGAGAAGAACGTCGGCGTCGAGGTAACGGTTCTGGAAATTCTGATAGCTATCCTTGTTCTTGTCGTGCGCTGCAACAGCTGCGGTGTAGTCCGAAAGGAACTCGGCCGAGTCAATATATACGACGTGCATATGCCCGTTTGTGGCGAGGATGTAATTTTGGATGGCACGAAGCAGATGCGTTTTCCCGAGGCCGCTTCGTCCGTAGATGAAAAGGGGGTTGAGGTTTTTCTTCCCGGGCTCCTCGGCCACGGCGACGGCCATGGAGTAGGCGAGTCTGTTCGAGTTCCCTACAACAAAGGTCTCGAATGTGAGAGATGAAGCGAGCGCGGAATTGACGCCACGGTTTTCCTGGCCGCGATCTGCGCTTTGCTGGTTTTCTCGCGAGCCTTCTGCGCGCTCCGGTCTGGCTATATTTGCATTTTCCATCATGAACTCCTCGAACGAGGAGTCTTCTTCGGGCATGAAAGAAGGCAGGCGATCGGCCGGGCTTGCCTGTTCGGTTGCACGGTCTTGCATCGGAGGAACACTCTCCTGCGCCGCGACGGATTGATTCGAGCTATTCGCGATGGGGGAGTTTGACGCGGGAGCGTAGGTCGGCGTAGGAGCGGATTGCTGCTCGGCTACCGGTTGGCTCTGCGGTGCGTACGGGGTCGGAGACGTCATTGCATCGACCGGAGGGTTCACGAATATGGGCTGGTTGGCGGCGTTTTGGGGGGCGGGAGCCGAGAGATACGGGGCGTGCGAGGCGACGGGCGGGACAGTCGTCGCGCTTGCAGGTTGTGCGACGACCGGGGGCTGCCCAGCGGTGGGGTCTACCTCTATTTCGACGAGATAGTCTATGCCGAACAGGTCTTTAAGAGCCTGCTGTATGGTGGTGAGGAATCTTCTTTCCACCTGGTCTTTTATGAATGCGGTATCGGCGGTTACAATCAGGAACCCGTCGGATATGGCTTTT
>ERZ825896.596-NODE-596-length-46236-cov-11.184903_pt1 | contig 46236 bp, 35 predicted proteins | sample MGYA00519858_ERZ825896 | MGnify/ENA primary metagenome ERZ825896 (study PRJEB31778, sample SAMEA3449214) | human gut metagenome | biome: human gut; feature: human-associated habitat; material: faeces | place: United Kingdom | collected 2010/2012 ... | reverse complement strand
TTATTGCTTATTATCCGCACCCAAAAAGTTGCATTTATAAGTTGAACTCAAGAAATTTAAAGGCCGAATTGAACGAATTTATTGTTTAACAAAAATAAAAGAAGTCAAATAAGTGTCGATAAATAAAAAATGAGACACATAATACAATAAAGAGAATTTTAGTGCTATAACAAAAGATTTTTAGCATTCATTAAGAATTGTACTAGCAATTTATGAATTGTACCACCTACCATATGCGTAAATATTCCGCTCAAGATAGAGCGTGTGCAGGTCATACGAGATGACCCACAGACATAACGAGCAGTCTCCACGAAGACTGAATGTCAAATCACGGAAAGCTGTATTCGGGAAGCGGACATTGTGCGTGCAAAACCGACCCTTATAACCAGCTGGCGTCGCTTCACACAGGTAGACACTAAAAGTGCAAAACAACCAGCGGAGAATCTTCCGCCGGTTCTCGGGGTACAGGCTCTCAACGTAAAAGCGATGGTAGTAAATCATCTCCTGTTGCTATCAACGTAAATGATACCTCCGGGCAAAATAGGCAACAACTCCCGGAATGTGCTTTTTGTAGTAGGGCTGATTCTCCCGGCACCACGAGGCGAGTTCCTGCTTCGTGGTAAAGGGACGGCGCCAGCTGCGTCCCGACATAATACAATCCAACTCGGGAGCCAAACGCTCGACAAAGTCGCCAACGGTCCAGCCTTCCCAGATGTGTTTCTGAAGGTCAATCATCCCAAATCCATTTTAAGGTTTAACATATGGTTCATGGACCGGTCCCATTCAGAAAAGAGAGTGCCGGCCACGGGCCGATACACAGCAGCGGGACCAACCGGAAGTCTCTTTTCGGACGATACAACCCGAACGGGTGGAGATTGTGCGAAAAGGGACTCCGAGGTGCAAGCACGCTGCTATCTTGGCCCGAGGTCGGCACTTGTGGAATAACTTTCTACCCCACTGTCAAACTCTTTGCTCATCCGGTCCGACCACAATCCGGGGTGTACGCCGCAGTGCATTTTGCAGGTTGCGCTGGTTAATCCGGTAAACGAGCATCAGCAGATCATAGGCGCTGTACAGGAATTGCCGCCGATAGATCTTGGGGCGAATCAGCCGTTTTTGGCGGTAACGGGTCAGCGTTTCAGGGCGAATGTCGAGGACTTCGCAGGCCGCATCGGCCGTCAGGAAGAGCGGCTCGTCGCTTTGACTGCACAGGTATTCAAAGAGCAGCAAGCCCTTGCTCAAAAGAAAGTTCGTCTTGATGAGACGTTCGAGCTGTTCGGAGGGTACAAGCCGATAGATGCGGGGATTTTGTTTGTTTTCCATGGGTAACAGATTTATTGATTCAACGATTCGAGTTTTCCGCGACGGCGCATCTTGCGGATGAACTCCTGCACTTCGGAGAGCAGGTACATGCGCCGGGCTCCGATGTTGAAGCCGACAAGCAGCCCCTGTTCGCGGAAGCGACGCACCAGACGTTCGCTCTGGCGAAGCAACTGGCAGACCTCCGCAAAATCGAGGATCGGATCGCCTTCGAGCTGGCTCCGGTGATCCTTCATGAAGTGTACAATCTCGAGAATCTCTTCGACCGTCCGCAGAATGCGGGACAGGTCATCCGTGTGTTGATTTTCCATCTTTATCGGGTTTGGTTTCCACGGCAAAGATGGGACAACCCCGGAACTCGTTTATCAGTGTTTGAATCAATTATATGTTTTTTCAGATCCGAAACCCGGAGATTTCTTGTTCCCGGCAGACCATCAGATAGCAGGGCCAAAACTTCTATAATTTGCCGATATCGGCAAGAATCGTTATATTTGGGCCGGAAATCGGCCGTTTAACTTGCCGATACAACGTTCGGTTATGGAGTACATTTCAGTCGCGGCATTCGCCGCAAAGCACGGTATCGCAGAGCGCACCGCCCGCAATTACTGCGCCTCGGGAAAGATTGAGGGGGCCTTTCTTACGGGCAAGACCTGGAATATCCCGGCAGATGCCGCATTGCCCAGTCGCAAGCCGCGATCTGGGCATATCATGCCGCTGTTGGAGGTACTGCGTGAGCAGAAAGCGATGCGTCTCAAGGGCGGCATCTACCACCGCACGCAGATTGACCTCACCTACAACTCGAACCACATCGAGGGCAGCCGTTTGACACACGACCAGACCCGCTACATCTTCGAGACCGACACGGTAGGCGTCGAAGGCGAGACGCTGCGGGTGGACGATATCCTCGAAACCACGAACCACTTCCGCTGCATCGACACGATCATCGACCGGGCCACGGAGCCGCTCACCGAAGCCTTCATCAAGGAACTGCATGCACAACTCAAGTCCGGCACGTCGGACAGCCGCAAGGAGTGGTTCGCCGTAGGCGACTACAAGCGTCTGCCTAACGAGGTGGGCGGCATGGAGACTACGCCTCCCGAGCAGGTGCACCGTGAGATGAAGCGACTCCTTGCGGAGTACAACGCCCGGCGGCACAAGACACTCGACGACATTCTCGATCTGCACCAGCGTTTCGAGTGCATCCACCCGTTTCAGGACGGCAACGGCCGTGTCGGACGACTCGTGATGTTCAAGGAGTGTCTGGCAGCCGGCATCGTTCCCTTCATCATCACCGATGACCTCAAGATGTTTTACTACCGCGGTCTGCAGCAGTGGCCCGCCGTGCGCGAATATCTGCGCGACACCTGCCTCACGGCGCAGGACAACTACAAGGCCCTGCTCGACTACTTCCGAATCCCCTACTGAACCGCCGAATCACCTTCCAGGGATGTTACGGGGACTGGAAATATCGGATTGGGCACCAGGTTTAAACATCACAACTAGAATATTGATTTATTGACATTTAGGCACATCATAATACCCACAAAAACGATAAAAAAATCCGCAGGTTCGTTTCCGATTCGGTTGCAACATCAGGAAATTTTTTGTAACTTTGTAACAACCAAGTGAATACAAGGGAAAACAGCGAAAAAAGGTTGTGGCCTATTCGGTGTATCTAAAAATTTTTACAATCTTAATACGTTGATATATTGGCGATTATGATATGGGTTCAGTTACCCCACTCTCCGCAACGAAGAAAAGCCTGAGTTTCGAGAACTCAGGCTTTTTTTGTTTCACCGCCGGACCGGCCCCGCACGGGACGGGCGGGCGGAGCAAAAAGGCCGGAACGGCGCAGCCGCACGGGACGGAGACTTACTGCCCGGCTCGCAGCGAGACGACCTTCGTCACCTCGTAGACGCCCGTATATTCGGCCGCAAAACCCTCATCGCGGGGTCCCGTATCACGGACCTCAAGCTCCGCCTCGACGACCCGACCGTTCTTCACACCGCCCGTGACACGGTCATACTCCGCCGCAAGCCGACCGGTGCGGTCGATGACCCAATATTCACACGTATCGTTGTCGGCCATGAACGAACGGACCTCGTGACCGATAATCAACCGCCCCTTGACGCGCTTCGTGCCGCCCAAGACAACCGAATCGGGCAGCAGCACGATGCTCTGCTCGTCGAAAAGGGGTGCATCCTGGCCGATTTCGACAAAGAGCGCACGCCCCGGAGCATTGGCATGCAGCTCGAAATAGCGCATACCGCTGTTGCCCACACCCCATCCGCTGCAGGTTGCAGGCACGGGCTCCCCGGCACTCCGCCGGCGGAACTCCTCGGCGCAGGCCCCTGCCGGCCGAAGCTCAAAGCGCCGCACACCCCGACGACCGCTCGCCACCTCCTGCATGACACACTCCTGCGATGCATCCCAACCGGGCATCCTCCCGAGCTGCGAGAGCAGGGCTTCGGGACCGTCGCCGTCGATGCGGAGCACCCGCAGCACCGGCTGCCCCGGGACACCGTCGCACTCGAGCCGGGCACCGGGCAGTTCCGAATCGGCCACCACCTGCAGCCGGCCGTCGCTCTGACTCCAGAAGCGAAGGCCCGCACCGGAGACCTCCTCCCACCAAAAATTCTCGAAGGCTTCGCGCGACGGACGTGCCGGGAAAAGCGGCTCATCCGCCCCCTTCTGCTCCGCCCCGCAGGCCGAGAGTGACAGCGCCAGCAGCGCCCACGAGATTCGGAGCCCGAAGCTCCGACCGAATACCTGTACCATAAGCCACGTGTTTGAAAAATGTCGTCTGACAACACGCTGCCGTTCCCCGAGGAGGGGCGACAGACCGTTCCGCGCCGCAGGCTTGATACAAATATAGTGAAAGATGGGCTCAATGGCAAACGGGAGGTCGGGAACTCCGCCTCGCGGGCAGCCATGACCCGGCCCCTTCGAAGGGAGCCACCCCCTCCAGAGGGGCCTCCCGCGGCAGCATGGCAACCGGGAAGCCGGAGCTGTAACCGAATTGTAACATCGGTTTCATAAAGGTTTCAGATTTATTTCGCAACTTTGTCACTCGAAAGCCGGAATGAAACCATTCCCGTCAACCAAAACCTTTTACCGAACCAAAATACCCCAAGATGAAACACCGTATCCTGCTTTTGCTGTTGTGTCTGACCGCCGCAACGGGACTTCGCGCCCAGGAGGAGCGTTCCCTGTTCCGAAAAACCGTATTCACCGTCAACGGCGCCTCGCAGACGGATTCCGACAGCCTCGAAGTGGCCCATCAGGAGTATCCCGCAGACAGCATCGCGGCTCTCGCCGACGCGGAGCACTCCGACGAGGAGCTGCTCGAACTGCTGCGCATGATGCCCAACATCGAGATAGGCAAGGGCATCACCTTCCAGCCGCGGAGCAAGTGGTACTCGATGACGCTGCGCTTCCGCATGCAGAACATGGTGGGGCTCTCGTTCGACCGCGACTTCTCGCTCACGCAGACCGAGGCGCGCGTCAAGCGGCTGCGCCTGCGCTTCGACGGTTACATCTACTCGCCCAAGCTGGTCTACTCCATCCAGCTCGGATTCACTCCCTACGACACCAAGGAGCTGCCCAACGGCAACACGAACATCGTCCGCGACGCAATCGTCTACTACGTACCCAACGCACACTGGAACATCGGCTTCGGACAGACGAAAATCAAGGCCAACCGCGCCCGCGTCAACTCGTCGAGTGCCCTGCAGTTCGTCGACCGCAGCATCGTCAACAGAGAATTCAACCTCGACCGCGACTTCGGATTCTTCGGTGAATACAACGGCCGCATCGGCAAGCGCTTCCGCCTCTCGGCCAAAGGCTCCATCACGCTGGGCGAGGGCCGCAACTGGAGCACGTCGTCCGACGGCGGACTGGCCTATACGGGACGCCTGGAGCTCTACCCGCTGGGGCGTTTCAAGTCGAAGGGCGACGTCATCGAAGGCGACTTCGAATACGATGAGCAGGTGCGCATCCTGCTGGCGGGCGCCTACTCCTACAACAGCCGCGCCGTGCGCATCCAGGGCCAGAACGGCGCACTGATGCCCGAGGGCGAGCACCGCAACCTGGGCTCCTACTTTTTCGACTTCATCCTCAAGTACCGCGGCTTCGCCTTCTATACCGACTTCATGGGCCGCACGTGCGACACCCCGCTCTTCGACGGCAACGAAGGCATCTTCGTCTACACGGGCAAGGGCCTCAACCTCCAGACGAGCTACCTCATCAAGCAGAAGTGGGAAATCGCGCTGCGCAACTCGACGATGTTCCCCGACCGCGAGGTGCAGTCGCTGGCCGGCTACCGCCGCTGGAACCAGACCACCATCGGCGTGACGCGCTACCTCATCGGGCACAGCCTCAAGCTGCAGGCCGACGCCTCGTACAACCACCAGAGCGGAGCGCTCAACCCCAACTACAACCGCTGGGAAATCCGCTTCCAGGTCGAGCTGGGTCTTTAGGCCATCGAACCGCCCGACAGACAAAGACCCCCGGCACGCAGTCGTGTCGGGGGTCTTCGTTTCATGCGGGGTCATACGGAGGATGCGCGCCGGCGGCGTGCGCAGTGTTCCGCCGCAACAGGCGACAGCGCAGAGTCCGGCTTCGGCCCGGCGGCATGCGCAGCGTTCCGCCGCTAACGACGGCATACGGCCGCACCTTTCAGAGAATCTTGAGCGCAATGCGGGCGCAGGCCTCGGCATCGGCCAGCGCATGGTGGTGGTGTTCGAGGTCGAAGCCGCAGGCGGCCGCAACGGTATGGAGCTGGTGGTTGGGCAGGCGGCTGCCGAAGATGCGGCGCGAGGCGCGGCAGGTGCAGTAGAAGCGGTAGCCGGGATAGGGCATGCCGTAGAGCTCGAAGGCGGCCTTGAGGCACCCTTCGTCGAAGGGCGAGTTGTGGGCCACGAGGGGCAGCCCCTCGATGCGGGGGGCAACCTCCTCCCACACGGTGCGGAAATCGGGGGCATCGGCCGTATCGGCATAGCTCAGGCCGTGGATGGCAGTGGTGAAGGCGCTGTAGTAGTTGGGACGGGGACGGATGAGGCGGTAGAGCGAATCGACCACCTCGCCGCCGCGTACGACCACCACGCCCACCGAGCAGACGCTGGAGCGCTTGCCGTTGGCCGTTTCGAAATCAATGGCGGCAAAATCGGTCATGGGTTGCAGTCAATCTTAACGCAGCTCCGCACGCCGCAGGGACGCAGCGTCGGAGGCGGATGCAAAGATAGCCATTTCCGGCATCGGATGTACTCCCTGCCGGCTCAAAAACCGCCGCCGCTGAGAAGTTCCGGCCGTGTCCCCGCACAAGAATGGACCCCAGGCTCTCCTCTCCTTCGCCCCGCGACCGCGGTACCGGACGCAGCAACAAGCCCCCGCGCAACTCCGCGGCCACGGACTCCGGCTGAGCCCCCCGGCACGTCCCTCCGGCACCGTCCTCCACCCCCGAGGCGCCGGACCGCCATAAAATTCCGCCTCCGGTCCTCCTCCGCCCCCCATGACTCCCCTCCTCCTCCGTCCCCACTCCGCCTCGATGTCCCGCTCTTCCGCCGACACAAAAAAACCGGACCGAGAGGCTCGGTCCGGAGCGTTTGCTTGCCGCAGAGCGGGATTACTCCCACTCGATAGTGGCGGGCGGTTTCGAGGAGATGTCGTAGACTACGCGGTTGACCCCCTTGACCTTGTTGATGATGTCGTTCGAGACATCGGCCAGGAACTCGTAGGGCAGATGCACCCAGTCGGCCGTCATGCCGTCGGTCGAGGTCACGGCGCGCAGCGCCACGCAGCTCTCGTAGGTACGCTCGTCGCCCATCACGCCGACGCTCTTGACCGGCAGCAGGATGGCACCTGCCTGCCATACCTTGTCGTAGAGCCCGGCCGCATGGAGGGCATCGATATAAATCTTGTCGACGTTCTGGAGAATCTCCACCTTCTCGGGGGTGATGTCGCCCAGAATGCGGATGGCCAGGCCCGGTCCCGGGAAGGGATGGCGGCCGATGAGCTGCTCCGAGATGCCGAGCGAACGCCCCACGCGGCGCACCTCGTCCTTGAAGAGCAGCCGCAGCGGCTCGACGATGCGCAGATTCATCTTCTCGGGCAGGCCGCCCACGTTGTGGTGCGACTTGATGGTGGCCGAGGGTCCGTTGACCGAGCAGGACTCAATGACGTCGGGATAAATCGTACCCTGTGCCAGCCACTTCACATCCTTGATTTGCTGCGCCTCCTCGTTGAAGACCTCCACGAAGTCGCGGCCGATGATTTTGCGCTTGGTCTCGGGGTCGGTCACGCCCGCCAGGTCGCCGAGGAACTTCGCCCCGGCCTTGACCCCCTTGACGTTGAGCCCCATGTTCTCGTAGGATGCCAGCACCTCCTCGAACTCGTTCTTGCGCAGCAGGCCCGAGTCGACGAAGATGCAATAGAGGTTGTGGCCGATGGCCTTGTGGAGCAGCACGGCGGCCACCGACGAATCGACACCGCCCGAGAGACCCAGCACCACGCGGTCGTTGCCCAGCCGCTCGCGCAGCTCGCGCACGGTCGACTCGACGAAGCTCTCCGAGGTCCACGACTGCGCGCATCCGCAGATGCCCACGACGAAGTTGCGGAGCAGCTGCGTGCCGTCGGTCGAGTGGTAGACCTCGGGGTGGAACTGGATGCCCCACGTCTGCTCACCCTCGATGTGGTAGGCCGCCACGCGGACATCCTCCGTCGAGGCGACAATCCGGTAGTTGTCGGGCACGCGCGTGATGGTGTCGCCGTGCGACATCCACACCTGCGTCTTGGCCGGAAGCCCCTTCATCAGGGCATCCCCGGCGTCGCCCACCGTCAGCATCGCACGGCCGTACTCGCGGCTCGGCGCAGGCTTCACCTCGCCGCCGAAGGCCGAGGCGAGGAACTGTGCCCCGTAGCAGACGCCCAGCAGCGGCAGCCGGCCCTTGATGGCCGAGAGGTCGGGGTTGGGAGCCTCCTTGTCGCGCACCGAGTAGGGGCTGCCCGAGAGAATCACGCCCCGCACCGACGCGTCGAGCGCCGGAATCTTGTTGAAGGGGTGAATCTCGCAGTAGACATTCAGCTCGCGCACACGCCGCGCAATGAGCTGCGTGTACTGCGAGCCGAAGTCGAGAATCAAGATTTTTTCCTGCATTATTCCGTAGGTTTGTTAGTTTCGTTGGACGTATGTTCCGCAGCGGCTCCGTCGGCTGTTGCGCCCGAGGCCTCTCCGCCGGCACCCTCTGCGGAGTGCTCGCCCGAAGGACGGGCTCCGCGGCGGCGGTGACGGCTGCGGCTGCGCGGGGCGGCGGACTGCTCCTGCGCCCCCTCGGCCGACCCCTTTTCGCCGGCTGCAGGCGCACCCTCTGCCGGTGCGGCACTCGGTGCAGCGTGCTCAGCAGCGGCCGAAGCGGCTGCGGCCTCCGCACGAAGCGGCTCCTCGGAACGTGCCTCGGAACGAACTTCGGGCTGCGCTTCACGCTCCGTCCGCGCGGCCGTGGACTCGGCCGTCTTGACGGCGGCAGGCTGCTCCGAAGCGGGTTTTCCGGCTGCGCTCCGCTCCACGGCTGCCGACTTCTCGGCACCAACGGGCTTCTCAGCGGCAACGGCCTTTTCCGTAGTCGCGGCATCTGTCTGCTTCCGGGCGGCGTCTCCGGCCGGTTTCCGGCGTTCGGCCGGACGCTCCGACGGCGTCTGGGTCGTCTGGGCCGGGGCTGCGGCGGCATTGCGCGGAGCCGAGCCCTGCGGCTGCTCAGCGGCGGCGGCTTCACCGCGACCGCCCCGGTTGCGGCGGCGACGGCGCGACGAGGCGGAAGCCTCCCCCTCCTTCACGCCGGCAGCCTGTTGCGGACGAGCCGGAGCCTCGTTGCGGGCTCCCTTTGCGGCGGCTTCGCCGCGCTGCGGGGCCGTCTTCACGTCGGCACGGTTGCGGGGCTGTCCCTGCGGACGGGCGCCCTCCTCGCCCCGGCGTACGGAGGCGGCAGCGGCCGTCGATGCGTTGCGTCCCGAACGGCCATTGCGGCCGCGGCCGTTGCGCCCCTCGCCGCGCTGCGCCCCATGGTCGCCCCGGCGCGAGGCGTTTGCCGGCTCCTCCTTGCCGGAGGACAGGCCCACAAGCAGCACGCAGCAGGCCGCCACGGCGCCGAGCGCCTGGACGACGATTCCGGCCGTATGCCAGTCGGTCACCAGCCGGATAAGGAGCGAGGCCACTGCCAGTACGGCAACGGCCCACTCCAACAGAGTTCTTGTGCGGTTTTTCGTCATTTATCGTTCACTCGAGTAGTTGGGAGCTTCGCGCGTGATGGCCACGTCGTGCGGGTGGCTCTCATGCATGCCCGAAGCGGTGATTCGGATGAATTTGGCCGTCTGAAGCGTCGGGATGTCCTTCGCGCCGCAGTAGCCCATGCCCGAACGCAGACCGCCGATGAGCTGGTAGACCGTCTCGCTGAGGGCACCCTTGAAGGGGACGCGGGCCTCGATGCCTTCGGGCACCAGCTTGTTGATGTTGCACCCCTTCTGGAAGTAGCGGTCGGCCGAGCCCGCCTTCATGGCCTCGATGGAGCCCATGCCGCGGTAGGCCTTGAACTTGCGGCCGTTGTAGATAATCGTCTCGCCCGGAGCCTCCTCCGTGCCGGCGAACATCGAGCCAATCATCACGCAGTCGCCGCCTGCGGCAAGCGCCTTGACGATGTCGCCCGAGTAGCGCAGACCGCCGTCGGCGATGACCGGAACGCCCGAACCCTTGGCGGCCGATGCGGCGGCGTAGATGGCCGAGAGCTGCGGAACGCCCACGCCGGCGATGATGCGCGTGGTGCAAATCGAGCCGGGGCCGATGCCCACCTTGATGCCGTCGGCACCGTGGTCAATCAGGTAGCGGGCCGCTTCTGCCGTGGCGATGTTACCCACCACCACGTCCAGCTTCGGATATTCGGCCTTGATGCGCATCAGGGCGTTGACGATGTTGGCCGAGTGGCCGTGCGCCGAGTCGAGCACCACGGCGTCGACATCCTCGTCGACGAGCGCCTTGACACGCTCCATCATGTCGGGCGTGATGCCCACGCCGGCCGCTACGCGCAGACGGCCCTTCTCGTCCTTGCAGGCATTGGGATGGTCCTGCACCTTGGTGATGTCCTTGTAGGTGATGAGTCCCACGAGCCGGCCTTCGTCGTCGACTACGGGGAGCTTTTCGATTTTGCTGCCCAGGAGCGTCTCCTGCGCCTCGCGCAGGTCGGTGCTGTGGGTCGTCACGAGCCGGTCACCGGGGGTCATCACCTCGGAGATGCGGCGCTGCATGTCGCGCTGGAAGCGCAGGTCGCGGTTGGTCACGATGCCAATCAGACGGCGCCCGGCATCCACCACGGGAATGCCGCCGATTTTGTTCTCCTGCATCAATGCGAGGGCATCGCCGACGGTCTCCTCCTTGGAAATGGTCACCGGGTCGTAAATCATGCCGTTCTCGGCGCGCTTCACACGACGCACCTGCACGGCCTGCTCGGCAATGGACATGTTCTTGTGAATCACGCCGATACCTCCTTCGCGGGCAAGAGCTATCGCCAGCGGAGCCTCCGTGACGGTATCCATCGCCGCGGAGACGATGGGGATGTTGAGCTGGATATTACGCGAGAATCGGGTCTTGACATTCACCTCTCGCGGCAACACTTCCGAATAGGCGGGTATGAGCAGCACGTCGTCGAAGGTAAGGCCTTCGGGCTGCACCCTTTCATTGATAAACGACATAAGAACGTGGATTTTTGTTGCCTGCAAAAATAAGCATTTTTTTCGAACGGCCCAAACCTGCAACGAATTTCCTACGGAAAAGATGACCGAGCGCGCCGCACCCGCTCCGCGCCCGGAGGCAAAAGAGGAAAAAGACGAAGGGGCGCACCCTTGCGGGAGGCCCCTTCGGAGGTTTGCTGCCGCCGGACCGTGAAGTCGCGGCGCTCTGCGTCCGAGATTAATACTGCTCCTTCTCGTTGGGGAAGTCGCACTCCTTCACGTCGGCCACGTAGCGCTCGACGGCATCGGTCATCACCGTGTGCAGGTCGGCATAGCGGCGCAGGAAGCGGGGCGAGAAGCCCTTATTGATGCCCAGCATGTCGTGGATGACCAGCACCTGGCCGTCGCAGCCCGGGCCGGCGCCGATGCCGATGGTCGGCGTCGGGATTTCACTCGTCACGCGCGTTGCCAGCGCCGCGGGAATCTTCTCGAGGACGATGCCGAAGCATCCCGCCTCGCTCAGCAGATGGGCGTCACGCACGAGCTTGGCCGCCTCGGCCTCCTCCTTGGCGCGGACGTTGTAGGTTCCGAACTTGTGAATCGACTGGGGCGTCAGTCCCAGGTGACCCATGACGGGGATGCCCGCCGAGAGGATGCGCTGCACCGACTCGAGCACCTCCTCGCCGCCCTCCATCTTCACGGCGTCGGCCTCGGTCTCCTTCATGATGCGCACGGCCGAGTCGAGCGCCACCTTCGAGTTGCCCTGATAGGTGCCGAACGGCAGGTCGACCACCACCAGCGCACGCTGCACGGCGCGCACCACCGAGCGGGCGTGGTAAATCATCATATCGAGCGTAATGGGGAGCGTCGTCTCGTAGCCGGCCATCACGTTGGCCGCCGAGTCGCCCACCAGAATCACATCGACTCCGGCGGCATCGACAATCTTCGCCATCGAATAATCATACGAGGTGAGCATGGCGATTTTCTCGCCGCGCTGCTTCATTTCCGTGAGCCGGTAAGTCGTCACGGCCCGAACGGTGCTTTCTACAGACATCTTTTTTGCGTTTAGTACTTAGCGTTGTACGGCCGGCCGGGCCCGCTGCGGGCGGCACGCCGGTCAAAATCGGGGCAAAGGTAGTGCATGGCGGCGGCACAAGCAAATTTTTTTCACCCTGCGGCCTCCGCGCCCGCTCCGGGACACTCGCCCCGGGACACCCGCCCGGCGGCGGCTCTGCGGCCCGACGGCTCTGCGGCCCGACAGCCCGACAGCCCGACGGCCCGACGGCTCTGCGGCTCTGCGTGTCAGCGGCCCGGCTGTTCTGCGGCCCGGCGCCTCAGCAGCCCGACGACCCGACGGCCCGGCGCCTCAGCGTGCCAGCTGGCGGAAGAACTCCCACAGCACGACGCCCCCCGAGACCGAGACGTTGAGCGAGTGCTTCGTCCCCGCCTGCGGAATCTCCAGCGCCCCGTCGCACAGGTCGACGGCCTGCTGCGAGACCCCCTCCACCTCGTTGCCGAAGACCAGGGCGTACTTCACCCCCGGCTCGACGCGGAAGCGCTCGAGCGAACAGGCCCCCTCGACCTGCTCGACGGCCAGCAGGCGGTAGCCCTCCGCACGCAGCGCCTCGAGGCAGTCGGTCGTCTGCCCGGCATGGTGCCACACGACGGTGGTCTCGGCACCGAGCGCCGACTTGTGAATCTCGCGCGAAGGGGGCACCGCCGTGATGCCGCACAGGTGGATGCACTCCACGGCAAAGGCGTCGCCCGTGCGGAAAAAGGCACCCACGTTCTGGGCCGACCGCACGTTGTCGAGCACCACCGCAACGGGCATCTTCTCCCGGGCGGCAAACTCCTCGGGCGTGGGACGTCCGAGCTCTTCGTTGGTAATCTTGCGCATTGCTCCTCTAATTTGGATGCAAATGTAACCAAATTTGAAATCTTTTCCCTACTTTTGTCGGTTGATTGCAACCCTGCAACTGCGCATGAAGAAAATTCGAATCATCCTCACGCTGCTGACGGCCCTCTGCGCCGCCCGACTCTCGGCCCAGGAGCTCTTCGTCGACGTCGACTTCCGGACCTACTTCGACAACAAGGAGTTCGGCAGCTGCACCTTCACCGTGCCCGAACCCGAGAAGGTCTCGGGCACCGACTTCGCCGCCCGCCTCACCCCGCGCATCGGTCTGCGCTGGGAGGAGAAGAACTCGCTGGTCTTCGGTGCCGACATGGTCCAGAACTTCGGTGAACCCGGCTCGCAGTTCCTCTCGGAGGTGAAGCCCGTGATGTACTACCAGTTCCAGACGCCCCGAGTGCGGGCCGTGGCCGGCATCTTCACGCGCGACCTGACCCACGACGAGGACTACTCGACGGCCTTCTTCTCGCTCGCCGAGCGCTTCGTCCACAACCGCATGAACGGCGTCCTGGCCCAGTACAACGGCCGGCGCGGCTCCTACGTCGAGTTCGTCTGCGACTGGGAGGGGATGTACTCCACCGCCTCGCGCGAGAAGTTCCGGATTCTCAGCTCGGGGCGCCACTTCCTCGACCACTTCTACTACGGCTACAACCTCACGCTGCTCCACTTCGCCTTCCAGAAGGACGCTCCGCTCGAGAACGTGGTCGACTACCTGCTCGTCAACCCGACGGTGGGCGTGAAGTTCAAGGCTTTCTTCGACTTCGACATCCACCTCGGACTGCTCCAGACGGCGCAGCGCGACCGCAGCTTCGGCCACTCGTGGGAGCTGCCCCGCATGGGCGAATTCGGGCTGCGCATGAGCCGCTGGGGATTCACGCTCGACGAGCGCATCTACTTCGGCGGAAACCTCTGCCCCTTCTACGGCGGACACGACTACGTGACCGAGGGCGGCGAAACGGTCTACATCCCCTACGGCCGCGCGCTCTATCCGGGCGAGAGCTTCTTCCGCACCCAGCGCGGCTTCTACAACCGCGCGTCGCTCTCCTACGCCAAACACTTCTTCCACGACACGGTGCGCGTGCGCGCCGAGTTCGTCACCCACTGCGACGGCTCGGGGCTGGGCACGCAGCAGCTGCTCGACGTGGCCGTAAAGTTCCTCAAGCCGGTCTACAACAGCCGCAACCACAAACACGGACATTAAACAGACATTATATATTATGGCAGCAACCGAAACCACCGAAACCCGCGAGAAGTCGCTGAACTTTCTCGAGGAGATTATCGAAAAATCGCTGGCCGACGGCAGCGTGAAGGAGATTCAGACCCGCTTCCCGCCCGAGCCGAACGGCTATCTGCACATCGGCCACGCCAAGAGCATCTGCATCAACTTCGGCCTGGCAAAGAAATACGGCGGCAAGTGCAACCTGCGCTTCGACGACACGAACCCCGTCAAGGAGGACGTGGAGTACGTCGACTCGATCAAGCGCGACATCCAGTGGCTCGGCTTCCAGTGGGAGCTGGAGCGTTATGCGTCGGACTATTTCGACCAGCTCTACGAATGGGCCGTCGTACTGATCAAGAAGGGGCTGGCCTACGTCGACGACCAGACGCAGGACGAGATCCGCGAAAACCGCGGTACGGTGTCCGTGCCGGGAACGCCCTCGCCGTGGCGCGACCGTTCGGTGGAGGAAAACCTCGATTTGTTCACGAGAATGAAGAACGGCGAGTTCCCCGACGGAGCCAAGGTGCTGCGCGCCAAGATCGACATGGCCCATCCGAACATGCTGTTCCGCGACCCGATCATGTACCGCATCATCCACGCCGAGCATCACCGCACGGGCGACAAATGGTGCATCTACCCGATGTACGACTACGCCCACGGCCAGAGCGACTCGATCGAGCGGATCACCCACTCGATCTGCACCCTGGAATTCGACGTGCACCGTCCGCTGTACGACTGGTTCATCCAGACGCTCGACATTTTCCCCTCGCACCAGTACGAGTTCGCGCGCCTGAACCTCACCTATACGATGATGTCGAAGCGCAAGCTGCTGAAGCTCGTGCAGGAGGGCGTCGTGATGGGCTGGGACGATCCCCGCATGCCGACGATCTGCGCCCTGCGCCGCAAGGGCTACACGCCCGCCTCGGTGCGCAACTTCGCCGAGATGGTGGGCGTCGCCAAGCGCGACAACGTGATCGACCTCGGGAAGCTGGAATACTGCGTGCGCGAAGACCTGAACCGGGTCGCCCAGCGCCGCATGGCCGTGCTGAATCCGCTGAAGGTGGTCATCACGAACTACGAGGAGGACAAAACCGAGTTGTTCACGGCGATCAACAACCCCGAGGACGAAGCCGCCGGCACGCGGCAGGTTCCCTTCTCGAAGGTGATCTGGATCGAGCGCGACGACTTCATGGAGAATCCGCCCAAGAAGTTCTTCCGCCTCTCGCCGGGCGGCGAGGTGCGCCTGCGCTATTCGTACCTCATCAAGTGCGAGGAGGTCGTCAAGGACGAGGGGGGCAACATCACCGAACTGCGCTGCACCTACGACCCGATGTCGGGCGGAGGTTCGTCGAGCGACGGCCGCCGCGTGAAAGGCGTCATCCACTGGGTGTCGGCCGCGGATGCCGTGGAGGCCGAAATCCGGCTGTTCAACCCGCTCTTCACGAAGGAGGACCCCGACGACGTGGCCGAAGGGCAGACCTGGGAGGACAACCTCAATCCCGAATCGATGGTCAAAATCACAGGCTACCTCGAACCGTCGCTGCGCGACATCCCCGTAGGCCGGGCCGTACAGTTCGAGCGCGTGGGCTACTTCTGCCCCGACACCGACTCGACCCCCGGTCATCTGGTGTTCAACCGCACGGTGACGCTCAAGGACTCGTGGGCCAAGATCAACAAATAGAAAGATCCCCACCGACAAAAAAAAGACATCCGGACAATTCCGGATGTCTTTTTTTATCATTTACCCTCCTATTTCACCGGATTTTACCTACCTTTGGGATCGGAAACGAAAACGGAATAATCGGATGCAGTTGTTATACGTAATAGGAACAGGGGTGCTGGCGGCGTTTTGCGTCCTCCTGGCCGTCCGTATCTGCTACCAGCGCCGGTACATCCGAACAAGCGACCGGATCAACGACTGCATATTCCGCAACGTAGCCGCCTACCTGCTGCTGATCGACCCCGATTTCAACGTTCTGCAAACCAACTATCGCTCCGCGACGGGAACCGCTCCGAAAGCCGCACCGTCCAAGGTGGGCAACCTGCTGCGCTGCAGGAACGGCGAGGACGCCGGCGTCTGCGGCACGCACGAATTGTGCGCCAACTGTCCCGTCCGCGCGGCCATCACCGGGGTATTCCGGACGAAGAAAGGCTTCTCGGGACTGGAGGCCCCGATGGTGCTCTACACCTCCGACGACCGCACGGCAACCGTCGACTGCGACGTAAGCGTGGCGGGCAATTTCCTCACCGTCGCAGGACAGCCCCGGGTGGTACTGACCGTGAGCGACATCTCGGCCCAGAAACGCACCCAGCGCGAACTGGAGAAAGCCCGCGTTCGCGCCGAGGAGTCCGACCGCATGAAATCACGTTTCCTGGCCAACATGAGCCACGAACTGCGCACGCCGCTGAACGCCATCATCGGATTCTCGGAACTGCTCATGGACGACCCCGACCCGACCGAGAAACAGGAGTACATGCGCATCATCCGCTCCAACGGCGAGGTACTGATACAGCAACTCTGCGACATCCTCGATCTCTCGAAGATCGAGGCCGGAACCCTCGGCTACGAATATACCGACGTGGAACTCAATGCCGTCATGGAAGAGCTGCAAGGCGGTTTCCGCATGCGGCAGCCGGAGAACAGCCCGGTGCGGATCACCTTCCACAGGAAATATCCCGTCCGCTACATCCGCACGGACCGCAAGCGGCTGATTCAGGTGATCGCCAACCTTTTGAGCAACGCCGTGAAATTCACCTCCGAAGGCTCCGTCGATTTCGGGTTCGAAATCCGCGGCGGGGAACTCTACGTCTACGTCGCCGACACGGGAGCCGGCATCCCCGAAGAACACCGGGGACAGCTTTTCCAACGTTTCGTCAAGGCGGGATCGTTCAGGCAGGGCATCGGCATCGGACTGGCGATCTCGAAGTCGATCGTCGAAACGATGGGCGGCCGCATCGGCGTCGAATCCCGACCGGGCAAAGGCTCGACCTTCTGGTTCACGCTCCCCTGCAAGCCGGAGCAATAAGCATCGTTATCCTCTTCGCGGTTTCCAAACCGTCCCGGCCCTGCGCAGCGGAATAAAATACGCCTGTTCCTTCCAGACCCCTCCGACCCACCAGGCATCCCAGCGCGACACCGAGCGAAACGCCCGCAGAGCTGCCTGCAACAGCGGGTCAGCCGGATCGCTGACAACAGGACTTCCCTTTTCCGACAACAGTCGCGCCCGGTCGATCCGAACCACCCGCCCTGTGGAATCGGCTGCAAAGACCACATACAGCGACAGCAGATCGGGCGACTTTCCGACATGAAGGCTGTCGAACGCCGCGGCCACACGCTGCGCATTGTCCGTCGCATCCGCACCTCTTTCATACAGCCGGTTCCGGTAGGCTTTCGTCTCCCTCACGCGCCCCTCGGACACCGCAGCCACCCATTCGCGTTCGAGATTCCGCATAAATCCATCGTGTTGGTAATACACCAGATTCCCCGTGCCATAGCGGATCTCTCCGCTGAACCAGCCGGCCCGGGCGCGTGATCCCGCTGCAAATTCGGGAAACAGCTCCGCTCCGGAAAATACGACGTCGCCGTCCTCGGTGTTCACGCACTCAAGCCACAAGATGCCCTCGTCGTCCAGCCGCCAGACACCGATACACCGACGCCAGCAAGCCGTAGAGCCGGAGGCATCGAGTTCGTCCAGCCGTTTTTCGAGCCGGGCGAGCACGGCGGAATCCGCCGTCGCCAGCGGCAGTGCGAACAACTGCATCGTATCGCGCCCGACGACAAGCCGTTCGGCGGCCTGCCCTGTCGCCGACGCGCGAAAAGGCTGCAAAAAACACACGACTGCCGACAACAGAAGAGCCGCACGTATCATAAGCGAGGGTATTTTTCAGAAAGATACGCAAAAAACGAAGATCGCACAAGTCCCGTTGCGAAAACGACGACATCGGCTCCGCGTCAGCGCATCATGCCGCCGAAGGTCCGCCGGCCGAAAAGATAGCGCAGCACCACCGAGCCGCGGTAGATGTTTTCCGCGGCGGAGCCCTTGCGGTTCGCGCGGATCTCACGCCGTTTGCGGGCCAGCGCCCCGTGCCAGCGGATGAAGTCGCGCCAGGCGCGGAACACGGCGCGGAAGTTATCCCGGCGGCCCTGCATGAGGTAGGACAGCGCGGCGAGCAGGTCGAGCGCCGGGCGCGCGACGGCCACGCAAAGCCGCTGTGCGGGCGAGGCGCACTTGTAAAGCATGGCGAGATTGTTCCGGTGATTGTAGAAGACCTTGGCCGGAGAATCGGTCTGGAGCGTGCCGCCGCCCAGGTGGTAGACCCTGCTCCGGGGCACGATCCGCACCCGGTAACCCGCCAGCTGCATCCGCCAGCAGAGGTCGATCTCCTCCATGTGGGCGAAGAAATCGCCGTCGAAGCCGCCCAGCGCACGGAACACGTCGGCCCGGCAGCAGAAAGCCGCGCCGCTCACCCAGAACACGTCGCGCTCGTCGTCGTACTGGCCCCGGTCCTTCTCCACGCAGCGCAGGATGCGCCCCCGGCAGAAGGGATAGCCCAGGTAGTCGATGAAACCGCCCGCAGCCCCCGCATACTCGAACTCCGTGCGGTCGGCGCAGGAGATCAGCTTCGGCGCGGCGACCGCCACGTCGGGATTCCGGTCCAGACAGTCGAGAATCGGCGCAAGCCACCCCTCGGGGGTCTCGACATCGGAGTTCAGCAGCAGGTAATAATCGGCCTCGATATACTCCAATGCGCGGTTGTAGCCTCCGGCAAAGCCGTAGTTGCGGTCCATGCGCAGGACCGTGACCGACGGAAACCCGGCGGCGAGCGCCGCAAGAGAGTCGTCCGTCGAACCGTTGTCGGCGACGATGACCTCGACGCCGGCGGGAGCCGCGGCCACGACCGACGGCAGGAAACGACGCAGGTGGTCCGCACCGTTCCAGTTGAGTATGATAATTTTAGCGACCGGCATGAGTTCGTTTGTGCTTCCAGCGGCGATGCGACCACATCCACAGTTCGGGACACTCGCAGATCATCCGCTCCAACTTACGAACGTAACGCTGCGTGATTTCGTATTCGGCGACCTCCTCTTTGCCGTCATAAATCAGTTCGAAGGATATTTCGTAGCGTCCCCGCCGCAGGCGGCTCATCTTCACGAAGTAGACCGGGAGGTTGCAGCGCAGGGCCAGTTTCTCGCCGCCGTCGAAGAAGATCGTATCCTGATTGAGGAAGCGGAACCAACGGCTGTCGGGCCGCCGCGGGGGATTCTGGTCGGCGATAAGCCCCATCACGAGGTTCTTGCCGGCGATGCCTCCGGTCCGGTTGCGCAGGTAGAAACGCAGGCTCTCCTTCATCGAGACGGTCATCGAATTTTCGTAATTGCGCAGCCGCCGGTAGAGTTCCTCCATCACCTTGCTGCGCAGCGGATGGTAGACGGCGACCAGCATCTGCGACCGCTCGTAAAGCCCCCAGTAGGAGCAGTACTCCCAGCAGCCGAAATGGGCCGTCATGGCGATCCAGTCGCGGCCGTGCACCGCTTCCACGTGTTTCTCCACGTCTTTGACCGTGAGCACCGTCCGCCCCTTCTCCTCGTTCATGTAGGCCATGTTGATCGTGTCGACGAAGATTTCGGACAGCGTGCGGTAGAACCGCCGCCGGATGACGGCCAGTTCGCGTTCGCTCTTCTCGGGGAACGAGTTCCGCAGGTTGGTCTTGACGACCTTCATGCGGTAGCGCAGGCAGTAGTAGAGCAGGACGAAAAGCAGGTTTTCGACGACGTAGTACTTGAACCAGTAAGGCATCACGGCGAACACGCGTGCGCCCAGCCAAAGGGTCTCCAGCCAGAAGCGCTGCAAAATGGTCAGATCGGTTCGTTTCATGCCTGCCGCCCGGATTAGGGTTCCACGAAAAGTTTGACGTTCTCGACCTTGGTGCGGATTCTCAACCAGCGGATCAGCGTTTCACGGTCGACCGGAAGCGCGGAATCCCGGGGCGTCACCACGCACACGAGCGTCGTATCGCCGGGCGTGCCCTCGACGTCGAAGGTGATGCCCTTGGTCAGCGAAATGGCCCCGATGTTGTCCATCATGGCCCCCACTTCGCGCGAGATGTCGTTCACCTCGACGTTGGTCACCCGGTAGCGTTTCAGCTGCGAGGACATCTCGCCGATCCGGCGGTTCTTCTCCTCCAGCAGCTCCTGATAGCTCTTCTGGAGCGAAACCACGTCGACCTTGTCCTCCGTATTGGCCTGCCGGACGACCAGTTCGGCCTCCTCCAGCCCGAAATTGCGCATCTGCGTACGGGCATTCTCGATCACCTCCTCGCCCAGCGGCTCGCCCACGAGCAGCAGCTCGATCTGCGAGGGGTTCTTGCCCTGCGCGTAGTGTTTGTTGCACTCGATCACGCGGGTATGCGGAAAGTTGAAGACCTGCGACACGTATTTGTCGGCCACGGCCTCGAACAACGAGACGCGGACCATGTGGAACCCGATGACGACGCTCGGGATGAAGGTCACCAGCGTGATGACCATCATCAGCCGCTTGACCGTGCGCTCGCGGACCTTGTCGATGAAGACCTTCTTCTCGTATTGCAGAAAACGCACCATGGCGTAGGTCGCCAGCGCGATGAACACCGAGTTGATGAAGAAGAGGTAGAAGGCGCCGATGAAAAAGCGGAACTGCCCCGTGGCCAGTCCGAAGCCCGCCGTACAGAGGGGCGGGATGAGGGCCGTGGCGATGGCCACGCCGGGAATGACGGTCGACGTGCGGTCCTGCCGCGTCTGCGCCACGATGCCCGCCAGGCCGCCGAACAGGGCGATCAGCACGTCGTAGGTCGTAGGCACGGTGCGCGCCAGCAGCTCGCTGCTGTTCGACGAGAGCGGCGAGATGAAGAAATAGACCGTCGAGGTGATGATGGCGACGATGAACATCAGCGCCAGGTTGCGCAGCGACTTCTTGAGCAGTTCGAAATCGTTGATGCCCAGCGCGAGGCCGACACCCATGATCGGGCCCATGATCGGCGAAATGAGCATCGCGCCGATGATCACCGCGGCCGAATTGACGTTCAGGCCCAGCGAGGCGATCATCGTGGCGAAGATCAGCACCCAGAGGTTGACGCCGCGGAACTCCACGCCCTTCGAGACGGAGGCCACGACCTCGTCGCGCTGCGCCTTGTCCTCGTCGAGGCTGAAACGGCCCTTCATAAATTCGCGCAGCTCCCCGAGCCACGCCGAAAACGAACGTTTTACCTTTTGTGTATCGTCTGTACGGTTCTCTTCCATCAATGCGTTTCGATTTGAGTTACTCCTCCCCGTCCTCCCGGACGCGGCGGACTTTGGGCTTTCCGGCCACGACGATCACGAACTCGCCCTTGGGTTCGGTCGTGCGGAAATGCCCGAGCACCTCGGCGACGGTTCCGCGCACGGTCTGCTCGAACTTCTTGGTGATCTCGCGCGACACCGAAACCCGGCGGTCTTCGCCGAAAACCTCGGCGAACTGCTCGAGACACCGGACCACGCGGTAGGGCGATTCGTAGAAAATCATCGTGCGCTCCTCGCCGGCAAGCGCCTGCAACTGCTTCATCCGCCCCTTCTTCTGGGGCAGGAAGCCCTCGAAGCAGAAACGGTCGCACGGAAACCCGCTCTGCACCAGCGCCGGGATCAGCGCCGTGGCGCCGGGCAGCGTCTCGACCTCGATCCCCGCCTCGACGCACGTGCGCACCAACAGGAACCCGGGGTCCGAAATGCCGGGCGTCCCGGCGTCCGACACCAGGGCGGCATTGCGTCCTGCGGTGATCGCCCCGGCAACCATTTCGACCGTGGCGTGCTCGTTGAACTTGTGGTGCGAACGGAGTTTCTGCTCGATGCCGAGGTGCTTCAGCAGGAACGACGTCGTGCGCGTGTCCTCGGCGAGGATGAAATCCACCTCGCGCAGGACGTTCACCGCGCGCAGCGTGATGTCGTCCAGATTCCCGATCGGCGTAGGTACGATATAGAGTTTGGCCATCGTGTCAGGCGAATTTGCGTTCGAGCAGTTCCATCATAAACTTCGCACCGTCCGAATTGGGATTCCAGGCGTAGTTCTCGGCGATGTGGATCATGCACTCGTCGAAATCGTCGAAGGCGTTGAGCGTCGCGATCGCCTCTTCATAGGCTTCGCCGTCGCCGCCGAACAGATCGCGGATCAGCAGGAACTTGTCGTTGATGCCGATGGCGTTGCGAAGGTCGGCGACCGGTTCGCCGCGGCGCAGTTCCGAAGCCATGTCGCGCCGCGGAGCGATCGTGTCGGCCAGCGTCTGCACGTCGTGGTTGATCACCTCGCCCAGCACGGCCCCGACAGGGACCGCAACCTCCCTCGCTCCGGATTCGGCCTCCTCCGGCTCGGCGGCGGCAGGCGCTTCCGAAACGGTGACGGGTTCCGCCGCGGACTGCGGCACGGACATTCCGGACTGCGGCCCGGGACCTGCGGACGCAGGCGCAGCCGCCGGTTCGGGAGTCGCGGCAAACCCGGGACGGACAGTCGGTCCGGGCGTCACAGCGGGTTCGTGACGGGCAGCGGGTTCGAGCGTCACAGCAGGTTCGGGACGGGCAGCGGGTTCGGGACGCTCCGCCGGTCTTTCCGCCGTTTCGGGCCTTGCGGGCTTTTCGGCGGGCGCAGGCGTATCGTAGAGCGACATGATGACGCGCTGTTTGTGACGGTGGCGGACGGTCTCCTCCTCCAGCCCGAACAGCGTGGGCGCGATATATTGGGGTTTCTCCGCAGGAGCGGGTTCCGGAACGACGACCGGTTCAGCCGCAGCGGCAGGTCCGGGCGCAGCGACCGGCTTCGCAGACGGTTCAGCCGCAGCCTCGGATTCAGGCGCAGCGACCGGCTTCGCAGACGGTTCGGGCATGGCCTCGGATTCGGATGCTGCGACCGGTCCGGATTCGGCGGCCGGTTCGGATTCTCCGGCGACGAATGCGGCTTCGGACGCCGCTTCGGGATCAGGCTCAAATCCGGATTCCCCCTCAAGTTCCGGCTCGGAATCCGACGCCGCAGGCTCCGCCATTCCGGGCGTCTCCGTATCGGGATTCCCCCCGGCAAACGCCCCGGCAGAATCGGCTGCGACCGTCGTATCGGGTTCGGAAAACGGCTCTGCGGGTTCCGCCTCCGCATCGAACGCGGGTCCGGAAACGGCATCGGAACCGGGTTCGAACACGGCTTCGTCCGTCGGGTCGAGCGAAAGCACCGCCCCGAGGTCGATGGGCACCGGAGCCGCCGCAGGCTCCGTCTCCGCAACCGGGAATTCCGGAAGGGATTCCACCTCCGTAAAGCGCACCGCATCGTAGAGCGTCCGCAGTTTTTCCAGCGCCAGGTCGCGTTCGAGGGCCGGAATCTCCCCGGAAGGCTCCCAGCCGTCGACAATCGCGGTCAGCTTGCGCAGTTCGGCACGTATCGTCTTCAAATCCATCATTGCGTACTGTTTTGACCTCCAAAGGTAGAAAAAATTTGCGAAAGCCCAGCCATTCCCCGGAACCTTTTGTCCGAAACATCTCCGAAGGGGTTTTTCCGGGACATCCGGACCGTCCCGCCGGGCACGGAAAAGGGAGCGGCGGCCGAAGCCGCTGCTCCCTTGCAGCTGTCCCGCACCCGCGGCGTCGGCCGCCGTGCCGGAGAGACGAATCATTCGGTGATCCGGAAACTGCCGCCGAGCGTGCAGTCGGAGTCGTGCCCTACCCAGACATGGTAGTCGCCCGGCTCCTGGCCCCACTTTTTGTCGAGACGCCAGAACGAAAGGTCGTCGGGCGTCAGCGTGAAGGTCACCTCGCGGCTCTCCCCGGCGCGAAGCATGACCTTCCGGAAACCTTTCAGTTCACGAACCGGACGCGTCACACCGGACAGCAGATCGCGCACGTAGAGCTGCACGACCTCCTCGCCGTCGCGGCCGCCCGTGTTGGTCACGCGGACCGACACGCGAACCTCGCCGCCGACGGCGGTTTCGGGCGTCAGCACCCGCAGGTCCGAATAACCGAACGTCGTGTAGCTCAACCCGTAGCCGAAACAATACTGCGGCGAATTGGGTACGTCGAGATAGCGCGAAGTGTATTTGTTGGGCTTGCCCGACTCGTCGGCCGGACGTCCCGTGCTCTTCATGTCGTAATGGATCGGAACCTGCCCCACCGTGCGGGGAAAGGTCATCGGCAAACGCCCCGAGGGGTTGTAGTCGCCCGACACGACATCGGCCAGCGCCTCGCCCGCCATCGTGCCCGGATACCAGGTCAGCAGCAGGGCGTCGGCAAGTTCCGCTTCGCGGGCCAGCTCCATAGGACGGCCCGTAACCAGCAGAACGACAATCGGTTTCCCGGTTTGCTTCAAGCTCTCCAGCAGGTCACGCTGCGCGTCGGGAAGCGCAAGCGACGCAAGGCTTGCCGCCTCGCCGCTCTCCCCCGCCTTCAATCCGAGCGCAACCAGCACCACGTCCGACTTCGCGGCTGCGGCCACCGCCTCCGAAATACCGCCTTCGAGGGCCTTGTGCGGGTCGCATCCGCGGGCATAGGTCACACGGTCGGCTCCGAAACGCGCCCGCAATCCGTCGAGAAAGGTCGAAGTCCGGCCGGCCTCGGCGAAATGAACCCACGAGCCGATCAGGTCCCACCGGGAATCGGCGAAAGGTCCCACCAGCGCGATCCGGCTCCCCTTTTTCAGGGGCAGCACGCCGCCGCGGTTCTCCAGCAGCACCATCGAACTGCGGGCCACGCGACGCGCGGCATCGAGATGTTCCGGGGCGTAATAGCACTTCTCGCGCTCCTTCGCCTGGTAGCGGAAAGGATCGTCGAACAGCCCCAGGCGGAACTTCACGGCCAGCACCTCGCGGCAAAGGCTGTCGATCAGCGACTCCGGGATACGCCCCTCCCGCACCAGTTCGGCGGCATGAAACAGGTAGGCGGCGCTCATCATGTCCATGTTGACCCCGGCGCGCAGGGCCAGTTCGGCAGCCTGCGCATCGTCGCCCGCCACGCCGTGAGCTTTCAGTTCGCCGATCGTGCCGTAGTCGGTCACCACGAATCCGCCGAAGCCCAGTTCGTCGCGCAGCAGGTCGCGCATCAGCCAGCGGTTAGCCGTGGCCGGAACGCCGTCGAGGTCGTTGAACGAGGTCATCACCGTCGCGGCCCCGGCATCGAGCGCCGCCCGGTAAGGCGGCAGGTAGCTGTCGCGGAAAACCCGCTCGGACATATCGACCGCATGGTATTCGCGCCCGGCCTGCGGAGCGCCGTAGGCGGCGAAATGCTTCACACAGGCAAGGACCGACGAGGGGTCGGACAAGTCGCCCTGATAGCCCCGCACCATCGCTTCGGCGACACGCGCGCCCAGATAGGGGTCTTCGCCCGCGCCCTCGGAGACACGACCCCACCGGGGGTCGCGCGAAACGTCGCACATCGGCGAAAAGGTCCAATGGATGCCCATGGCCGAGGCTTCGCGGGCCGAAACGCGGGCCAGCGACTCCGCAGCGGCAGGATCCCACGAGGCGGCGACGGCGAGGTTGATCGGGAAGATCGTCCGGAAACCGTGGATCACGTCGGCGCCGATCAGCAGCGGGATACCCAGCCGGCTCTCCTCGACGGCGATCCGCTGCAACCGCTCGGTCTCCTCGAAGGACTTGATGTTGAATACGCTGCCGCAGCGCCCTTCGCGGACCAGCCGTTCGACGGAAAGTTCCGTCTTGTCGGGTCCCGTGACGGCGCCGCCTCCGCGCTGCTGGACCAGCTGGCCGATCTTTTCGTCGAGCGTCATGCGTTCGACCAGTTCCGCGGCGCGCCGCCGGTCCTGCGGGGTGACGGGCTGCGCCCCGGCGGGATACAGCACGAGGGCCGCCAATACGGTAAAGATGCTATTTTTCATCGGTAAAAGTTTGAAAAGACATGCGAAGGTAATGAAAATACCGCAAAAAAAGGGCTTCGGACGGAATAAACTCACTCCCGCCCGAAGCCCCCGCGATCGCAGCGGCGTCACTCCTTCACGCAGCGCATGCCGTAGGCTGTGGTCATCTTCCGTTCGTAATAGGTTCCCTCGCCCGTGGCGTCGCCCGCCTTCCAGTCGTACATCGGGAGCGGCTTGCCGCCGGCGAGCGTCGACGAACAATAGGCTGCCGAACGCCCCGGATAGTGGATGCGGCCGTTATCGCCCTTGCGGAACATCGTCGACGGGCCGATGAGGGTTCCGCCCGAATTGAGCGCATACCAGCGGCTGTACGTGTCGCCCGAGTCCTGGTTCTTGGCGGCGTTGCCGTCCACGTAGGCAAGCAGCGACTGCCATTCGGCCGCCGTCGGCACCCGGTATCCCACCGGGCAGGGATCGTTCAGCCCCTTGCCGCCCTCGGTCCAGCCTTCGGACATCGCTGCGGACGACCGGGTATAGAACGTCGTCGGATTGCCGTTTGCCGTTGCGGCGGTCATCTCCTCGCCGCTGACCTGCCAGCCGGCGGTGCGGGAGGCGTTGAAAACCACCTCGCGCGTCATCGCGCCGAAAGCATCGGGATACTCCGCATGCCCCTCGTAATATTTGTTCTTCGAAAGAATCTTCGCGCCGATGAACGGCTCCTTGCGGCCCCACTGATAGAACAGTCCGTAGGAGCGGAAATCCTGCACACAGGCTTTCGGATCGGTCGAATGGTATTCGGCCCCGACATTACGGTCCTGCCAGGCGATACCGCCGACGGTCACGTCCGAAGGCATCTTGTCCACGACCCAGACCAGCCACGACCAGACAACCGCGCCTTCGGCGTCGAACAGCGCGACCAGCCCGCTGCCCTGCTTCGACTTGGCCGCAGTGCAGATGATTTCATTCCGGGAAGCGTCGTAGTCAAGCCCCGAAAGCAACTCTGCGTCGGTGGTCCAGACCCAGTCCGCCGCAACGCCCTTCACATACGCGCCGTCGGTGCGCCGCGCCGGAAACGCACGGGTTTCACCCGCCCGGACCACGACCGTATTCGCTCCGGTCGACCGCTGCACGACGGTCACCTGCTGCGGTTCGACGCCCTCCATCTCGGAGGAGACGGTCAGCGTCGCGCTGCGCGGACGCACGCCCTCGCCGTCGTCGGTCAGCAACAGTTTCACGACCGAACTTTTCGTCCCTTCGGACTGCGACACGGCGCACCAGTCGGTCGCGCCCTCGATTTTCCATGCCACGGATGCACGCAGGTTCAGGGCCGGTTCGCTCCCGGCGCCGTAGACGGTTATATCGGCGCCGTTCTCCGCCAGCACGAGGATCGGCTCGAACTTCTCCTGCGTCACGGTCACGGTGTGCTTCTCTTCGCCCGCGGCGTAAAAACGCACCGCGGTCGTGCGCTCCTCGGGCAGGAAACTCTGGTCGACCGTCAGAACGATCTTCTTCGTGTGCGAACCTTCAGCGACGTTGGTGCGGCACCAATCGTCGTCGCAGGAGACCGTCCACGGCGAATCGGCCGTGATTTCAAGGACGCTGCGCCCTCCGAACATATCGAACGTCACGTTATCCTCGAGCAGTGAAAGGTCGGATTCGGCGACCTCGGGATCGTCGCTGCACGCCGCACAGCAAACGGCTGCCGCGACGGTCAGAAAAAGAAAAAGTCTCTTCATCGTTGAAGTTGTATTTAAGGTTTTGTTCGAATGTCGTATTTACCAGGACACGGACGATTCGTAGGTATGCCCGAAACTGTCGGTGACCCGCACCATGCCGCCCCGCTCGCTGCCCGGATCGACCCGGAACATATGCCACGTATTGGTCGGCGTCCCTCCGCGCACACCCGTCGCCAGCACCTCCTCGTAATAGGGATCGGTGCGCTGCGTCCGCTCCATCGCCACCGCCTGCCCGCCCGAAGCGGGAATCCACTCCACGGCGCTCCAGGCCGTGTCATAACCCCAGACATTGGCATAGACACAGGCCGAATGGGTGCGTCCGGGTGCATAGAGGCGCATCTGCATATCGCGCTTCCCGCCCGCCGGCTTGTAATACCACGAGAGCCGTTCGCCATCGACCTCGACCACGGCACAGCCGCGCGGCGTGCCGTCGCAGTTGACGTCGCCGTTGATGAACAGGTCGCCCGGCGTGCGGGCGATGCAGTGCATGACCTTGCGTCCGTCGTCGTAACGGTAAATGTCATGGTAGTGCTTGTGCCCCCCGAAGGCATGGACCTTATAGGGGCTTATCGCATCGAGGAAACGCTGGAAATTGCGGTGGTTGCGCGCTGCGGTGTTCTTCGTGTGATAGAGAATCGGGCAATGGGACGAGACGACGAGCGTGCTGCCCGCCGGAACGTAGTGCAAATCGGCTTCGATCCAACGGCAAATTTCGTCCGTAAGACCGATCATATACTCCTCTTCGGCGGTCGGCGCATGGTCGAAAAGGATGTTGTCGAGGAACAGATAATGGATTTTCCCGATGTTCACCGAGTAGTTCGCCGGACCGAAATAGCGTTCGTAGCTCTGCAAGGCGAGCGAATCGGTCAACTCGGCCGGATCGTGATCGTGGTTGCCCGGCAGGCTGAAGGTCGTGAAACCAAGCGTCTCCAGCCCCTGACGGTACTTCGGGAAAAGCGACATATCGTTCCAGACCAGGTCGCCCAGACTGACTCCGTAAACCTCCGTCGGAAGTCCCTGCACGGTTTTCAGCACATCGGGAACGACATGACCGAGATAGGACTCCACCGACGTGTTATCGGCAGCCAGCTGAATGTCGGCCATAACGATCAGCGAATGGCGGTCGGCCGGAGTCTTGCGTCGTGTCAGCGTAAAATCGGCCCGGTTGACGGCCTGTTTGCGGTCGATTTTGCGGTAGAACCGCGGACAGCCCTGCGTGGCGGGGATCTCGCAGTCGGCAGGCACGGAGACAAAGACGAAATTGCGCCGCGCGAGGTCGGAGGCCAGATAGTAAATCCCCCGTTCGTCGGTCGCCGTCACCTCCAGGCCGTCGCTCACCACCACCCCGGCAATGCCATTGCCGGCGCTGTCCTTCACGATTCCCTTCACCGTCATTCCGGCCTTATCGGGAATCTGTCCGGCGGTCGGGCCGTCGTCACCGCCGCCCTCCGAGGAGGAGCAGGCCGCCAGGACAAGGGCGGCGAGGCACACCGACAGAAGCCGCATGTAGAATTTTGACATATTTTTTTGCATTGAGGATGCGGAGGAGGCCGGACCTCCTCCGCATCACGGTTATTTCATCACGACCCGGATGATTACGCTGTTCTTTTCGGGACGCACCTTACCCTGATCATCGGCCCTGACGGAAAGCGGCAGCACATAGGAGGAATCAATGCCGTCGGCAAGCATCGAAGCGGCATCGAAGCGGATTTCGGCGCGGTCCATGACCCTGTCCCCCGACAAGCGCACTTCGGGGTCGAAGGCGAAATACCTGTCGGGCATCACCTTCAGTTCGAGTCCGTTTTCCACGTTATAGACATCGAGCACGGAGGGGTCGACCACCAGTTTCACGGTGATTCCGTCGTCATTGTAACCGCCCTTGTAAAGATAGAGATCGTAAACGCACGCCTGGCCCGAAGCGGCATCGTATTCGAGGACCTGGAAATCGTTCTTCGGGATGCAGACCATAGTGTCCGCCGTCTCGTAGACGACGTAATCGTCGCCGCACCCTACGGCTCCCAGCAGAAGCAGGAGGCATATCGCAAGATTCTTCATCGCAATCGGATTATTAAGGTTAGTAACCGGGATTCTGCACGAGGTTGTAGTTGATATTGATTTCGCTCAACGGAATGGCCATCCAGTAGGTCTTGGGGGATTCGAACGTGCGGACGCCGCTCTCCTTCATCGTGGAGACCCGGTAGAAATCGGCCGCCGTCCTGCCGTCGAGATTCCACGCCTTGGGACGCCGGGACATCGCTTCGCCCGCCTCTTTCCAACGGCGCAGGTCGTGGTAGCGCATGCCCTCCATCAGCAGTTCGATCGAACGCTCCCGGTGCAGCACCTTGCGCAGTTCGTCGCCGGTGGGAATGCCCCCGGCCAAGGCCCACGAATCCTTGAAATCGGGCAGCCCCGAGCGGCGGCGGACCAGATTCAGGTAATTGAGGCTCGCGTCGCTCAACGACCCGTTGTATTCGAAATCGGCCTCGGCATAGCTCAGGTAGAGTTCCGCAAGGCGGATGTAAGGATAGGCGTACTTGCGGTAGGTCCACGACTTGGTGTCGTAGTTGAAGGCCGACTGGCGGTGAATCCACTTCTTGAGAATGTAGCCCGTACAGCTCTGGTACTCCTTCGAGGCGTCGAGCACACTGCCCTGCATCTCGCCGGCGCGGCATTTGAGAATGAACTCCTCGCCGTTGATGGCGTACTTGCCGCGGTCGTAGCCCACCGACGCATAGAAGCGCGGCTCCTTGTAGACATGGAGGTTGGCAGTCTCCTTTTCGGCATTATAGGCATAGGGGTCGATATGCATGGTCTCGGGGTCTCGGTCCCACGGCAGACCGTTGTGCGTGTAGTACATCTCCACGCACTCGAACGTCGGAACGATGTTGATGCAGAAGCCGTCGGTACTGTACGGCAGCTTCAGGCGCGCGCCTCCGTAACGCTGCAAGTGCTCGATGCCGGTCTGGTCGCCCATTGCCCAAAGGTACTCGGTCGTGTTCCAGAGCGGTTCGACGAAGCAGTCGTGGTAGTTGATCTCGCCGCGCTCGGCAGCGGTTGCAGCCGCAGTCGCGTTCGGGCTTTCGTAGAGCCTGTGCCCGTTGTCCTCGGCCAGCGTGATCGCTTCCTGGCAGGCGTCGAGCGCCCACTTCCACTTTTCGGGATTGTAGGTCTGGCTCATCAGCGGCGTGCCGTCGTTGTTGCGGAAACGCGCGTAGAACTCCGTGTTGCCGTTGCAGAGCGGACTGGCGGCATAGAGCAGCAGCCGGGCCTTCATCGCCTTGGCCGCCACCGAGGTGGCGCGCCCCAGGTCGGCATCGGGACGCGTCGGATACCCGTGCAGCAAATCGGCCGCGCGGTCGTAGGTCTCGGCGATGAACGTCACGCATTCGTCGAACGGACTGCGGGCCACATAGACCTGCTCCTCGGGAAGCCCCATGTCCAGCTGCCCCCTGACGAGGATGACCGGGCCGTAGTGAGTCAGCAGCACCCAGTGGTAATAGGCGATCAGAAAATAGGCTTCGCCCTTGAACTCGTCGGCCACGGACGGCGAGATGCCCGGGACTGCGTCGATATTGTCGATCATGATGTAACAGTAGCGGATGCCCTTGTACATGTCGTAGTTCGTGCGCCCGGAGGGGGAAGAGGTCGTCGCGTCCCACAGACCGTAGTAGGTCTGGCTGGCGTTCTCCTCGTTGTAGAGCATGCTCTTGTAGGGGAAATAACGGGTCTGGCCGTTGGTGGCGGTGATAATGTCGTCGCCGGCGCAGAAGTCGGGCATGTAGCGGTAGGCCGCGATGTTGGGGGCGTAGGTGTAGAGCGTATTGAGGTACTTGCGGGCCTCCTTGGAGGTTTTGAAGATGTCTTCCTGCGTCGCCTGCCCCTCGGGAACCACGTCGAGGAAATCGCACGCGGCAAGCGCTCCGGCGCACGCAAACAGCAAAATGGATATGATTTTTTTCATGTCGCTCGAATTTTAGAAGTTATACTGAAGGCCGAGTTTCACCACGCGCTGCAACGGGTATTTCAAGCCGTTGCCGCTTCCCATTTCGGGGTCCCAGTATTTGAAGGGCGAAATGATGAACAGATTCGTGCCGGCCAGATAGGCGCGCAGGCTTTTGTACGTGAAACCCAGTTCGACGCTCTTCAGGCGCAGGTAGCTGCCGTTCTTGATCCAGAACGACGAGGTCTGCGTGTTGTTGGCGTTGTAGCGGTAATCCAGGCGCGGATAGGCGGCATTGGGATTGGGATCGGCTTCCGACCAGTGGTCGTCGGCAACGTACTGCGTCATGTTGAAGCCCGAATACTGATTGTCGCGGAACGGATGCATGTCGTACATGCGCAGCGAGACGCGCGCCGTGCCCTGGAAGAAGAACGAGAAGTCCCAGCGTTTGTAGTTGACCGAGGCGCCGAAGCCGTACATGATCTCGGGCACGGTGGGATAACCCAGCGACGTGCGGTCGTTGGCGTCGATCACGCCGTCGCCGTTCATGTCGCGGTATTTGATGTCGCCCGGCAGATAATCGGGCATGAAGGTCTGCCGGGGCGAGTTGTCGATCTCCTCCTGCGAGGCGAAAAGGCCGTCGGCGACCAGTCCGTAAACCGAATTGACGGGTTTGCCCAGCACGGAGTTGTATTTGTTGGGCAGGTATTTCGCCTCGTCGCGGGCCTTCACCTCGTTGTGCGCATAGGTGAACGTTCCGCGCACGGAGACCAGCAGGTCCTTGTTGAACGCCTTGTTGTATTCGAGCGAAACATCGACGCCGCGGTTCTCCACCTCACCCAGATTGCCGTAGGGCGTGACGCCCGAAAGGCCCATCGTCGAGGGCAGCGAACGCCGCTGCATGAAGATGCCGGTACGATTTTCCTTGTAGACGTCGACGTTCAGCGTCAGGGCGTCGAACAGTCCCAGTTCAAGTCCTACGTTAAGTTTGGTGCTCTCCTCCCACGTGGCCAGGGGATTGCCCACGGTCTTGATCTCGTGTCCGGTCTGCTTGACGAAGTTGGGCGAAAACCACACGTAGAGCGCCTTATTCATGTTGACCGTCGTGAGATAGGGGAAACGGACGATGTTGTTGCTGCTGTCGGCCAGATAGTCGTTGCCCGAAAGGCCGTACGAAGCACGGATTTTCAGCAGGTTCACCTTGCTGCGGATACCTTCCCAGAACGGTTCGCCCGACACGACCCACGCTCCGGCGATCGAGGGAAAAAACCCGAAACGACGACCCGATATAAAGTTCTCCGAGCCGTTGTAGCCGAAGTTGAACTCCATCAGGTAGCGGTTGTCATACCCATAGGTAAAACGTCCGGCAAGACCCTGCTCGCGGTAAGGGAGCACCTTGTACTCATCATTGGTGGGCTGATTGTCGACCTTCTCCTTCTGGTGGTAGACGAACAGGGCGTTGACGTCGTGTTTGCCGAACGTGCGCGAATATTCGATCTGCCCCTGCAACGAGATCTCACGGTAACCGTTCCGCCCCGTGGAGGTTCCCAGATAGGACGATCCGGGCGTGCCGATGCTTTGCAGGTTGTAGTCGAAAGTCCCGTCGCCGTTGTCGGTATAGTCGGTCATTTCGTAATAATAGGGAGAAAAAGAACGGTAAGTCGCCGCATAGGTCTTGTTGTAGAACGAGACCATGCCCCGGACCTTCAGTCCCTTGGTGACGAAATCGAGGTCCTGGTCCACCGAGAAGGTCGTGGTGATGTACTGCGTATGGCGCTGTCCGTATCCGCGGCTCAACAGGGCATAAGGATTGATGTCCGTAGAACCACCGTCCCACGAAGGGGCATTTCCGAAAATCGGGTCGTCGAGATCCTCCACGGAGCCTTTGGGATAGATGGCCGGGAAAGCGACCGGATTGGCGCGCATCGTATAGTAGAACAGGTCTTTCACCTCTTCGACGGGACGGTGCCAGAAAAGCAGTTGCGTGTTCATCTTCAGACTCACGCGGGTCGTTCGGGTGAGCTGCGCGCCGACGTTGGCCTGGAAAAGGTATTTCTGCGAATTGATGTTGGTGTTGAATTTCGACTCCGCGGGCTTCTTCAGGATACCGTTTTCGTTGAAGATCGAAGCATTGAGGAAATAGTCGACCACCTTGCCGCCGCCCCGCACATTGAGATTCATGTTCTCGTTGACCGTAAAATCCTTGAAAAGCATCGAATACCAGTCATTGTCGGGATAGACGTAGGGATTGAGCCGGTTGCGGGTGCCCGTGATCTTCTCGTCCGAAAAGTGCTGCACATAAGTTTCGCCCGCCGGGGTGCGGGTGCGCAGCGCCTCGTTGTAGTTCTCCATGTAAGTCACGCCGTCGGCGATGTCCTGCACGCGCGTCGGCATCGAAATGCCCGACTCGAGACGAACGTTGATCGCCATCTTCTCCGACTGGCGGCCGTTTTTGGTGGTAATGATCATTACGCCGTTGGCGCCGCGCGAACCGTAGAGCGCCGTGGCCGTGGCGTCGCGCAGGATCGAAAACGACTCGATCGCCTCGGGCGGAATGTTGTTGAGCATCTCCGAGACGATCTCCACGCCGTCGAGAATCAGCAGCGGCGATTTGTTGGCCCCGAAGGTCGAGATGCCGCGAATCCAGAAATTCGCACCGTCGGCGCCGGGTTCGCCCGACGACTGGGTCGAGATGACGCCGGCGATCTTGCCCGCGAACGAGGTCGATAGGTTGCTCGACGTCACCTTGAGCGTACTGGGACGCACGACCTGCACGGCTCCCACCAAACTCTCCTTCTTCTGCGTGCCGAAGGCCACGACCACCACGTCGTCCATGACGTTCGACGCCTCGATCAGCGTCACGAGCTTGAACAGTTCGACATCGGCGACGGCGATCTTCTTGGTGTCGTAGCCCAGAAAAGCGAAGGTGACGTGTTTCGTTCCCGCCGGCACCTTGAGGGTGTAGTTGCCGTTGATGTCCGAGGTGGCGCCGACGGTCGTCCCCTCGACATAGACCGAAACACCGACGATGGGCTTGTTGTCGGCCGAAGAGATCACCGTCCCCTGCAGGACGATTTCCCTACCGGAATCCGCAGCCGGGAGGGGGGGGGCGACGGCGGCGTTTTTCCGGGCGGGCGCTTTCGAGATGATCACCTGGCTTTCGCGCACCCGTCCGGTCAGCTCCGTTCCCTTGAGGACCGCGGACAGCAGTTCGTCGATGGTCGCAGACCTGACCGAAACCGAAACCCGGCGGTCGAGCAGCGGCCGCACGTCGTCGGTGTAAATGAAGGCGTAGCGGCTGGTCCGCTCGACCTCGGCAAAGACGCTCGCCAGCGTTGCGTCCTTCATCTTCACGGTCAGCGACGATTTGGCCCCGGCGTCCTGCCGGGAGGCCCGGACGGGCTGGAGATTCACCGGAAGCAACAGCATCGCCGCCGCAAGAATCCGCAGCATACGGCATGTCGAGCCACTCCTCACAAAGAAAAGTTTCTTCATAAGTAACAGTATTAAGGTTAGTATTTAAGACTGGAATTGGTTGTCAGCGATATACGGCGTCGGCGCAATCGTCGGGGGCAGGCCTCACCGCCACCGAGCCGTCGGGCCCCCGGACGTAGGCGATCCGGAAAATGTCGGAGAGCACGTCGAGCGTGCCGTCCAGGTCGTCGAACAGGATCAGCTTGCCGGTACACTTCCGGCTCCCGATCTCCCCGGAGCAGGTTATTTCGATCTTGTAGAACGCAGCCACCTTTTGCAGGACTTCGAACAGCGTGTTCGAGGTGAAGAACAACAGTCCGTCCTTCCAACTGATGTATTTATAGGGATCGACCTCGTAGACCGAATAGCTGCCGTCCTTCATCGAGAAGCGTTCCGAAGGATTCAGCGTCACCGATTCGCCGTTGGCCACGTCGATGGCCACGGAGCCTTCGACCAGCACCACGGCCGACGAACCGTCGGCCCGGGGCGCGGTCGTCACGTCGAACGACGTGCCCAGCACGCGGGTCGCAAAATGGTCGGTGTGCACGATGAAGGGACGGTTCGCATCCTTCGCCACCTCGAAATAGGCTTCGCCCTCGACGAAGACGTCGCGCGTGTCCCCGAACGCCGACGGGAAACGGAGCACCGACGCCGAATTGATCCACACCCGCGTCCCGTCGGAGAGTTGCAGATGTGCGCGCTTGCCCTTGGGGACCACCAGTTCGCTCGTATGCACGCGCACCTCCTGCCGGGGCGTCCTGCGATCGGTCTCCGCCCCTTCGTTCTCCTTGCCGTCGATCAGGATTTCGCCCTTGGGCGTAAGGCTGATACGGGCGATGTCGTCATACACCTCGCGGCTGCCTTCGCGGGTCACGAGCGTGATGTTCTCATAGGCCTCGGCCGAAGGCAGTCCGGAACCCGTGAAATCCGCACTCCAGAACAGGGCCGCCACGACGCCGGCGACCAGCAGGGAAGCGGCGGCGAAGAGCGCCGTCCGGTTGCGGCGGCGGGGAGGGGCTGCAAAACGGCGCCGGGCGTAATGGTCGGTCAGAATGCGGTCGAGCAGCAACTGTTTCTCCACGGACGGCAGCGCGGGATGGGTCTTGCCCACACGGCGCACCAGGCTCACGGCGCGCTCGAATTCGACCAGGTCCTGCGGATGGCGTTCGGTGTAACCGCACCAATAGCCGTCCTGCGCCCGCTCGGGATCGAGACACCACAAAACGAAGTCCGGGTCGGAGGTGAAGAACTCCGCCGTGTGCTTCTTAATATCGTCCGGTTTTATCATTGATTCCAACGTAATCTTCAAACTGCATGCTGCGGCTGCGGCGCCGCGCTCTTCCCTATGACGGCGAATCCGCCGTTTTGTCCCCCTCGAACCGCAAAAAACAGCGCCCGCCGTGTCAAGTGGCTATTTTCATCGTCTTGCCGCACTCCCTGCCCTTCCGAAGTTTGCCCAGCCCCTTCGACACGAACTTGCGGACGGCATGGGGTGTGGCGTCGAGTATGACGGCGATGTCGTCATACTCCATCTCGTAGACGAAGCGCAGCAGCAGCGCCTCGCGCTGCTTGGGCGAGAGCTGGTTGAGCAGCGACTCGATCGTTTGGCGGATGCGCAGCACGTGCTCCGATTCGATCATCGCGTCGAGCGAGGTCAGCGACACCCGCAATCCCGGCTCCCGGTCCGAAAGGTCGCATTTGTCCACCCGCGAACGGTGCAGGTCGACCAGGCGGTTGTGAACGATCCGGAAAAGGTAGGCCTTGATGTTGACGATGCGGCCCAGGTCGACCTGGCGGGTCATAATGTCGAGGAATATGTCGTGGATGACATCCTTGACCGTTTCGTTGTCGAAACCGAACCCCATGCCGTAGGCATAGAGCGCATCGGCGTAACTGTTATACAACATAACATATACGTCGGTCTCTTCGGCATACTGCCGGTCGATTCGTCGGGTGTCGTACTTGCGTTGCCGAAACATTCGGTTCATTGGTTTGGTCGGTCATTCGATATAACGGAAAACCGTCCGGTTTGTCCCCCTGCAAGCGGTAAAAATCGAATAAAAAATGCGAAATAGCAAATTTTCGCTCCCCGGGGGACAAAACCGGAAACAGTTCGTCTTAAATTCGAAACCAATCTCTTTCGGAAAAATGATACGAAAACCGTATTTCAGTCTGTTCCTGCTCTGCCTGCCGCTCTTCTCGCTGTGCAGTTCGGGAAACGACGATCCCGCACCCGCCCCTGCACCTGGAAAAGAGTGGCTCGATCCGATTCGCGTCGCCACCTACAACATCCAGTACGACAACTCTTCCGATCAAGACAACAAATGGACGACCCGCCGGGATTTGCTTCGCCAACTACTCCAGAGCGAGAAGTTCGACATCTTCGGAGCGCAGGAGCCTTATCTGACCCAGATCAAGGACATCGAGCCGTTCCTCGACGGATACACCTGGGTCGGAGAAAACGTCATCGGTGACAAAACGGCCCAACGACGCCACTACAACCCCGTTTTCTACCGCAAGGACAAATTCGAAGTATTGGATATGGGATCGTTCTGGTACTCCGAAACGCCTTCCGCCCCCGGGTCCAAAGGCTGGGACTCCTATTCGCCCCGCATGTGCAACTGGGTGCATTTCCGCATCCGCGCGAACGGACGGGAATTCTACCATTTCAATTCGCACTTCGACCACATAGGGACCACGGCCCGCGCCGAGAGCGCCAAACTGCTGGTGGCCAAGGTCCGGGAGATCGCAGGCGGCAAACCGGCCTTTTGCACGGGTGACTTCAATTCGAACCAAAACACCGAAGCCTACAAAACGATCGCCGGATCAGGCATCCTTGCCGACAGCTACGTCCGCTGTCCGTCCAAGACCAACGGAGACTGGCCCACCTACAACGGCTACAAATACATCTCGACGCCTCCCGCCGCTGCGTCGCGCATCGACCACGTCTTCGTCACGCCGAAGGACACGAAGGTCGTTTCGTGGCGCATCGTCAACAACAGTTACAACCGGAAATACCCCTCGGACCACTTCCCGGTCGTGATCGAATGGTCGCTGGCCGAATAGCCAGCCTTGCTGCCGGCAAATAAAACCTCTTCGCCAACTGGCGAAGAGGTTTTATTTGCCAAGGGATAAACGGAACGGACAGAAGCGCTTTTTTCCGCGCCCAGAGCCGGAAACCATCCCCCTTTCCGCTTTTACCCGCGAGCGTCTCCGATTATTGAAAAGAAATTCGTATCTTTGTGGGCTTGTTTCACGATAAGCGCAATTTGTCTGACAGCAACATAAACGAAACGAATAAATGGCGTTACAATGCGGCATCGTCGGCTTGCCGAACGTGGGTAAATCGACCCTTTTCAACTGTCTGTCCAATGCAAAGGCACAGGCGGCAAACTTTCCTTTCTGCACCATCGAGCCCAATGTGGGCGTGATCACGGTCCCCGACCGGCGGCTGATCCGCCTCGCGGAGATCGACAACCCCAAGCGCGTGGTCCCGACGACGATCGAAATCGTCGACATCGCGGGCCTCGTGAAGGGCGCCTCGAAGGGCGAAGGTCTGGGCAACAAATTTCTGGGCAACATCCGCAACACGAATGCGATCATCCACGTCCTGCGGTGCTTCGACAACGGCAACATCACCCACGTCGACGGCTCGATAGACCCCGTGCGCGACAAGGGCATCATCGACACCGAATTGCAGCTGAAGGATCTCGAAACCGTCGAGAACCGGCTCTCCAAGACCCAGAAGCAGGCCACCTCGGGCGGCGACAAGCAGGCCAAGCGCGCCGTGGAGCTGCTCTTGCAGTACAAGGCGGTGCTGGAACAGGGGCTTTCGGCCCGCACCGTGGAACTCGACAAGGAGGACCGCAAACTGGTCGCCGACCTCAACCTGCTGACCGACAAGCCCGTGTTGTACGTCTGCAACGTCGACGAAAAGAGCGCCGCGACGGGTAACGCCTACACCGAGGCCGTCCGGGAGGCCATCGCCGGCGAGCGGGCCGAAATGCTCGTCATCGCCGCCGCCACGGAGGCCGACATCGCCGAACTGGAAGACTTCGACGAGCGGCAGATGTTCCTCGAAGACCTGGGGCTGGAGGAGTCGGGCGTGGCGCGCCTGATCAAATCGGCCTACAAATTGCTCAACCTCGAAACATTCTTCACCACCGGGGCCGACGAGACCCGCGCCTGGACCTACCTGCGCGGCATGAAAGCCCCGCAGACGGCCGGCATCATCCACACCGATTTCGAAAAGGGGTTCATCCGCGCCGAGGTGATCAAGTACGACGACTACACCGCCCTGGGTTCGGAGAAGGCGTGCCGCGATGCGGGCAAACTGTCGATCGAAGGCAAGGAGTATGTCGTCGAGGACGGCGACATCATGCACTTCCTGTTCAACGTCTGACGCCGCAACCCGGGATCGTAAAAAAATTAAAGAATACAGCTATGGAAAGACCAGTTCGGGTGCGCTTCGCGCCCAGCCCCACCGGGCCGCTGCACATCGGCGGCGTCCGTACGGCACTGTACAACTACCTGTTCGCCCGCCGGCACAAGGGAACGATGATCCTGCGTATCGAGGACACCGATTCGCAGCGGTTCGTCCCCGGAGCGGAGGATTACATTCTGGAATCGCTCAAATGGTGCGGCATCGAGATCGACGAAGGCGTGGGCGTCGGAGGGCCTCACGCCCCCTACCGCCAGAGCGAGCGGCGCGAAATCTACCTCAAATACGCCCTGCAACTCGTCGAGGCGGGCTGGGCCTACTACGCCTTCGACACGGCCGAGGAATTGGACGCCCTGCGCAGGGAGGCCGAGGCGCGCGGCGAGGCGTTCGCCTATAATTATGCGGTGCGCGAGAAGCTGGCCACGTCGCTGGCGCTGCCCGCCGAGGAGGTGAAGGCGCGCCTCGACCGCGGCGACCAGTGGGTGATCCGCTTCCGGATGCCCGAAAACGAAACGGTCGCGATGGACGACCTGATCCGCGGACACGTGGAGGTCAACACCTCGACGCTGGACGACAAGGTGCTCTACAAATCGGCCGACGCGCTGCCCACCTACCACCTGGCGAACATCGTCGACGACCGGCTGATGGAGGTGTCGCACGTCATCCGCGGCGAAGAGTGGCTGCCGTCGCTGCCGCTGCACTACCTCCTGTACAAAGCCTTCGGGTGGACGGACGTGCAGCCCCGGTTCGCCCACCTGCCCCTGCTGCTCAAACCCACGGGCGGCGGCAAGCTCTCGAAGCGCGACGGCGACAAGATGGGATTCCCGGTATTTCCGCTCTTCTGGACCTCTCCGACGGGTGAGACCGCCCACGGCTACCGCGAGGACGGCTATTTCCCCGAAGCGTTCATCAACATGCTGGCGCTGCTGGGCTGGAACCCCGGCACGGAGCAGGAGATCTTCTCGATGCAGGAGCTGATCGACAGCTTCTCGCTCGACCGCGTCTCGAAATCGGGCGCCCGATTCCAGCCCGACAAGGCCCGGTGGTTCAACGCCCAGTACATGCACCACAAGACCGACGCCGAACTGGCGGCCCTCTACCAGCCCGTCCTGCGCAGCCACGGCATCGAGGTTTCGGACGCCATGGCCGGCAAAGCCGCGGGCATTATGAAGGAGCGCGCCACGTTCACGACCGATCTGTGGGACCTCACGTCGTTCTTCTTCGAGGCTCCCCGGGAGTATGAGGAAAAGCAGGTGCGCAAGTACTGGAAGGGGCAGAATCCCGCCATTCTGCGGGAGTTGCGCGACGTGCTGGCGGGAATCGACGACTTCTCGCTGGAGAACACCGAACGCATCGTCCACGCCTGGATCGAGGAGAAGGGCTACGGCATGGGCCAGGTGATGAACACCCTGCGGCTGGCCCTCGTGGGCGCCGGAAAAGGCCCGGGCATGTACGACGTAACGTCGTTCATCGGCAAAGAGGAGACCCTGCGCCGCATCGACAATCTGCTGACCAATCTAAAACCCGCAATAGAGTAAAGTCGCCCTTTTCAAAGGGAGATTCAGAGGGATTTTCAACATGAGCCCCGGCGTTAAAAACGCCGTAATATAAGTTCGATGGGGGTTCATAGACAAAATCGCTCCGATCTGAAAACAACCTAACCCCGTCGAACTTATATTAAACTATGGTACAAATCGAACAACACGTCTGGGGCATGACCCCGGAGGGCGAGGCAATCATTCGCTACACGCTGCGCAACGACTCGGGAGCCGAAGTGCAGCTCACGAACTACGGCGCGGCGATCGTCTCGGTGAAGATGCCCGACCGCGAGGGCCGCATGGCCGACGTGGCGCTGGGATACAAACACCCCGAAGGCTACTTCTTCGACGGAGCCGCCTCGGGAAAGAGCGTGGGACGCTGCGCCAACCGCATCGCCTTCGGGCAGATGACCGTCGAGGGCAAGGAGTACCGGCTGGAGGTCAACAACGGCGTGAACCACCTGCACGGCGGAACGAAGAACTTCGCCAACCGCATCTGGGAGAGCCGCGTGGAGACCAACCGCGTGGTGATGTCGCTCGTCTCGGAGGACGGCGACCAGGGCTATCCCGGCGAGCTGTGCGTCGAGGCCGTATTCGATTTCGACGACGACAACGCGCTGGAGATCACCTACCTCGCACGGACCGACAAGACGACCGTGGTGAACCTCACCAACCATGTCTATTTCAACCTCGCGGGCGAAGGCAGCGGGTCGGTGCTCGACCACGAACTGCGCCTGAACAGCTCGAAGATTCTGGAAATGAACGAACGCCAGATCCCCACGGGCAAGCTTCTGGACGCAGCCGGAACCCCGCAGGATTTTCGGGAATTCCGCTCTTTCCGCCCCGGCATCTCGTCGGAGTTCAACCACATCCGCGACTTCAAGGGCTATGACCATCCCTTCGTCGTCGACGGCTGGAAGCCCAATATTCTGGGCGAGGTCGGCACCCTGCGCGAACCCCGGTCGGGCCGTTCGGTGACGGTGCTCTCGTCGCAGCCCAGCGTGATGATCTACACGGGCAACTGGCTCGCGGGCGGATGCCCCGAAACCAAGTCGGGCGGCCGCTATGCCGACTACGACGGCGTGGCGATGGAGTGCCAGAACTACCCCGACGCCGTGAACCACCCCGAATTCCCCTCGCCGCTGCTCCGCCCCGGCGAAACCTACTGCCAGAAGATCGTTTTCCGCTTCGGAACGTTCTAAGGAATTAAAAATGAAAAATTAAGAATTAAAAATTACCTGCGGAAAATCGCACTGTGCGTTTCGACAAATTGGAGGACCGAACTTATTTTCGGCACCAGATACATCGAAATTTACGGGTATCCTTTCCGACAATTTTTAATTCTTAATTTTTAATTTTTAATTTTTATTACTTACCTTTGCACCCGATATTTCAAAGGGGTGCCTTACTGTCAGGCTGAGATTATACCCATTGAACCGGAGACGGGTAATGCCGAGACCGGGACGAAGCGTAATCAACAACACATACCCCTTTTCAGTCCATTAACTCAAAAAGTTTAACGATGAAAAGGATTTTTCTTTCACTTGCGGCCGCCGCGCTCTGCTCGGCCGCACAGCTGCGGGCTGAAGAGAAGCAGCCCGCCAACCAAAACGCCGGCGATTCGGTCAGAATGTACCGCTTGCAGGAGGTCGAGGTGACCGCCACGCGCGCAACCCCGAACACCCCCGTGGCCTACTCCGACATCCGGCGCGAAGAGATCGCCCGCAACAGCTACGGAACCGACATCCCCACGCTGCTGGCCCTGACCCCCTCGATGATCGCCACCAACGAAACGGGCATCGGCATCGGCGGCACGGCCGTGCGCCTGCGCGGCACGGACCCGACGCGTCTCAACGTCACGATCAACGGCGTGGCGATGAACAACCCCGACTCGCACTCGATGTACTGGTACGACACCCCCGACCTCGTCTCGGCCGTGGGAAGCATTCAGGTGCAGCGCGGCGCCGGCATCTCGACCAACGGCACGGGAGCCTTCGGCGGAGCGGTCAACATGTCGACCGACGCCCTGCAAACCGAGTTCGGCGGCGACGCGTCGCTCTCCTACGGCTCGTACAACACCAACAAGCAGGCCGTGCACATCTCCTCGGGCCTGATGGGCGGCCACTGGACCCTCGACGCGCGGCTGACGCACATCGGCTCGGAAGGCTACATCGACCGCGGAGCCACGGACCTCAAATCCTACATGTTCCAGGCCGGCTACTACAACGGCAACACGATGCTCAAGCTGATTTCGTTCGGCGGCAAGGCCAAAACGGGACTCACCTACACGGGCGCGACGAAAGAGGAGATGCGTCTCAACGGCCGGAGGTTCCACACCGAGGGCATGTACTACACCTCGAACGGACCGCACTCCTATTATTATATGAAGGACGGCGAGCGGCAGCGCGCCACGGTAGACTATTACGACGATCAGACGGACAACTACCTGCAAATCAACAACCAGCTGGTGCTCTCCCACCGTTTCAACGAGAAGTGGACCCTCAACGCCACGGGATTCTACACCTACGGCTACGGCTTCTACAAGCAGTACAAGGACGCACGCACGCTCTCCGAATACCTCAATATCCCGGCCGACGTCGCTGCCGGAAAGGAGGCCGACCTCGTCCGCGAGAAGATCATGCGCAACCACCTCGGAGGTCTGAACGCCTCGGCGGCCTACTCGGTGCGGAAGCTCGACCTCGCCTTCGGCGGTTCGTACAGCTACTACTCCTGCCCCCACTGGGGCGTGCTCGACTGGGTGGACGGACTGGAAGGCAGCCAGATCGGCGGCCGCTGGTACGACAACGACGTGGACAAGCACGACGCCAACCTCTTCGCTCGCGTCAACTGGTCCGTGGCCAAAGGGTTGAGGCTCTTTGCGGACCTCCAGTACCGCTATGTCAGCTATCAGGCCTGGGGCGTCAACGACAACTACGTTTCGGAGGAGGTCGGGATGCAGCCCATCGACGTGGACAAACAGTACCACTTCTTCAATCCCCGCGCCGGCGTGAGCTACACGCTCGCCGAGCGCAACAACTTCTACCTCTCGTTCGCCGTGGCCCAGAAGGAACCCACGCGCAGCGACTTCACCGACCGTTACAAATTCGCAGCCGACGACACCTACCCCTCGTCGGAAAAGCTCTACGACTGGGAGCTGGGCTACCAGTACACGGCGCCGCGCCTCTCGCTGGGGGTGAATCTCTACTACATGAAGTACAAGGACCAGCTCGTGCCGACGGGCATGGTGAACGACGACAGCAACGCCCTCAACACCAACGTCCCGGACAGCTACCGCCGGGGCGTGGAGCTGTCGGCCTCGTGGCGCGCAACCGGGTGGTTCACCGTGGGGGCCAACGCCACCTTCTCGCAGAACCGCATCGAGAACTACGTCGACGCACTGAAGGATAGCCCCACCTACGGCAAGGAGCTGGGCGACATGACCATCGCCTATTCGCCCGACGTCATCGCCAACGCCTTCCTGAATTTCCACCACCGCGGATTCGAAGCCGTGTTCCACACCCAGCACGTCGGCAAGCAGTATTTCACCAACAACGAGAACGACGCCCTGTCGCTGGACGCCTACTGCGTGACCAACCTCAACCTCGCCTATACGTTCCGCACCCGTTCGGCGCACAGCGTTCGGCTGGGCCTGCTGATCAACAACCTGTTCAATGCGGAATACGAGAGCAACGGCTACGGGTATTCGTACATGGACACGTGGAGCGGACCCGCGCCCGTACGCATCGACGAGGCCTACTACTTCCCGCAGGCGCCGCTGAACGTGCTGGCGAACGTCACGGTGAAATTTTAAAACGCGCGATTTCAACGCCGCTGAAACCGAATTTCAGCTCTGAAAACTAAATAATTGTGCTTCGTGCATTGCGAGGCGTCGCAGATGCCGTGGCAATCCGGGCGAAAGTCGTGACCTTACAACGCTTCCAGCAGATTCTCACGTCGGACCTTCGGTCCTCTTCGGAATGACAATACGAATGTTGAAACAATGGACATAAAATTCCTCCTGCAAATCGCCGGCGTCCTGTTGGGATTGCTCTACCTCTGGCTCGAATACCGCGCCGACATCCGGCTGTGGATCGTGGGGCTTGTCATGCCTCTGATCCACGGGGCGCTCTACTACAAATCGGGGCTGTATGCCGACTGCTCGATGCAGGCTTACTACGTGCTGGCGGGGCTGTACGGGTGGCTCGTGTGGCGCAGGAGGGGCCGAAAAACGGACGCCGGGCTGACCGGCCCTGAAGATGCGGAGGGCGCAAAGCGGGCCGCCGCGCTGCGCATCGGCCACACGCCCCTGCGGACGGTCCCGGCGCTCGCAGGGGTCTACGCCGCGGCGCACATCGGGCTGTACCTGCTGCTGACCCGCTTCACGGACAGCACCGTACCCTTCTGGGACGCGGGGACCACGGCGCTGTCGGTCGTGGCGATGTGGATGCTGTCGCGCAAGCTGGTGGAGCAATGGCTCGTGTGGCTGGTCGTGGATCTGGTGACCGCCGGGCTTTACCTCTATAAGGACCTGCCCTACACCGCGGGGCTTTACGCCCTCTACTCGGCGCTGGCCGTGGCGGGTTACCTCCGATGGCGGCGGCAGGCCCGGGCTTAAAAATCCGTTTTACCTGCGAACGCGCGAACATGCGAACAAGGGCGAACACCCCTTGTTCGCGTGTTCGCTTCTTTGCCCGGCCGAGAAGACAGAACCGCGGCGAACGATCCCGGCCCGATGCCGGAGCCGTGAAACGAAGGCCCGGCTAAAAGCGCGAGCGAAGGGGACGGGGCGCGTGCGCCCCCGCGAATAGTCGCCCGGAGCCAGCGTTAGACGGGACGAAGTAGGCGCAGGCATCTGCCGGGGAGTTTTTGGTACTTTTTGCGGCCAAAAAGTACAAAGTACCCCACGGGCGAAGACCGCGGTTAACCGCCGACCGAAAAAGCGGCAAACAACACCAGTCGAAGACTGCGATCGGTACTTTTTGCGGAAAAAAGGTACAAAACACCCGCGACATCGTCGCGGCTTTCTCTGTACTTTTGATGGCAACCGACGCACGCAGCACGAGCAGAGACCGCTTGCGGGCTATGCCGTGCCA